>Ga0302157_10000197_pt1 | contig 79711 bp, 69 predicted proteins | sample I_Bog_N3_3_FD_193502 | JGI IMG/M metagenome (GOLD analysis project Ga0302157, IMG submission 193502) | Peat permafrost microbial communities from Stordalen Mire near Abisko, Sweden - I_Bog_N3_3 | ecosystem: Environmental > Terrestrial > Soil > Wetlands > Peat | place: Sweden: Abisko, Stordalen... | reverse complement strand
AAGTATCCGGCGCTGGTGAATCGGGGCAAGCCGATCGCGCTCGATCACCATGAGATCAAGCGGCAGCCCGACCGACAGATTGGCCGCCAGCGTCGAATCGAACGAAACCATCAACAGCTTGACCGCATCCTCGAACCGCATCGTCCGGTCATAGCCGCGCAGCAGGATCGGCCGACCGTACTTGGTCTCGCCGATCTGGAAAAACGGCGTGTCAAAGCTCGCCTCGATGAAATTGCCTTCGGGGTAGATCAGGAACAGGCGCGGCGCCATGCCCTTGATCTGGCCCGCCAGAATGATCGAGGCGGTAAAACGCGCACCTTCCGCCTGCGGCCCGGCCTCGGGGTCGGGCAATTCGCCCGGCCCCTCGATCACCCGGCGCAACATCCGCCCGACTTCGCTGGCGACCTGAAACATCGTCGGCGCTTCAAGGATCGAGGGGTGCCTGTCGCCCGGAACCTTGTTGCGTTCTTCAAGCTGGCTGATGACCGATTGCGTCGTCGCCAGATTGCCCGATGTCATCAACGTGATCACGCGCTCGTCCGGCACGTGCCAGCTGAACATCTTGCGAAACGTCGAGATGTTGTCGACGCCGGAATTGGTCCGGGTGTCGCTCATCAGCACGAGGCCGGCATCGAGCATCATGCCCACGCAATACGTCATCAGATGGTTCCAGCCCCGGTCATGGCTGCTGCCCTTAGCCCCGGTTGACCGATTCGCAAAACCGACAATCCCCGGAAGTCAGGCGCGCCCTTGATCAGGCCGTCGCCAGAGCCCGCACGCTGAGCGTGATCGTCATCCGTTCGGCGGCTTTGGCCTCATCGTCGACAGGGACGGTATAAGTCAGTCCCTTGATCGGCGCGGCCTCGTCATAATCGCGCCCCGAGGCAACGCGGACATAGCGCGCATCGGGACAGACTGCATTGGCAACGTCAAACCCGACCCAGCCGAGCCCCTCGACAAAGCCTTCGGCCCAGCCGTGCCCGGCGTCCTGTTCCTCGCGCTCGTCCATCGCCAGATAGCCGCTGACATAGCGCGCCGGGATGCCCAGCGTGCGCGCCGCCGCAATGAAAACATGCGCCTGATCCTGGCACACACCGCGCGCCGCCGTCAGCGCGCCTTCGGCCGTGGTCGCGACATCGGTATGCCCCGGCGCATAAACCACCGCCTCGCGCACCCGTGCGGTCAGCGCATGCAACGTCGCCAGCCGGTCATGCGCGGCATCGTCGTTCAGCCCGTCGACCAATGCGGCAATCCCTGCGCCCGCGCGCGTCAGCGGCGTTGCGCGCGTAAAGTGCCACAGCGGCAAATAGCCGATATGCCGCCCGAACACCCCCGTCTCATCGCGCGTTTCGATAAGACCATGCGCCCGGATCGTCAGTTCGCGCGCGCCGGGTACAATCCCGACCAGCGTGACCCGGTTCACGTTTTCATCGTCATAGCCGACTTCGACGTTGGCACCTTCGCATTCGATGTCCCAGGCGATCACCGCCTGCCCCGGCGATGGCACCGGGGTCAGCCGCAGCCGCTGCAAGCCCTGCCGCACAGGGCCGGGGAAGTGGTACGTGGTGACATGGTCGATCGCCAGGCGCACAGGTTTCGCCTCCCTTATTCGACAAACCGGTAATCGCGCTGAATCTGCTGCGCGAGCCGGTTGTTGCAGGCGAGAAATTCGCCGATGAACTGATGCAGCCCCTGCTCGAAAATCGCCTCGATGGTCAGCGCCGAAAGGCGCGCCTCGCTGGCTCGCTGAATGGCATGGGCCTCTGTCTCAAACCCGTATTCGCGCGCCAGATAGGCCAGATGACCCGACAATTCGGCATAACAAAACGCCAGACTGCGTGGAAACCGCTTGTCCAGGATCAGGAATGACGCAATTCCGCGCGGGTCCATTTGCCCCGCGTTGAGCCAGCGATAGGCCCGCTCACCCGCCACCGAACGCAACACGTTTTCCCATTGGACATTGTCGAGGCTCGACCCGACCGCCGACAGGCTGGGCAACAGGACATAGTATTTCACATCGAGAATACGCGCAGTGTTATCCGCGCGTTCGACAAACGTGCCGATCCCGGCGAAATCATAGATGTCGTTGCGCAACATCGTGCCTTCCATCGCGCCGCGCACCAGCGTCGCCTGGCGGCGGATGGCATCGAGCACATCGCCCAGCCGCGTTTCGGTCACCGGCCTGGCCAGCACCTCTTTCAGCTTCATCCAGCTTTCGTTGACCGCTTCCCAGACTTCGCGCGTGATCCCGGTGCGCACCATGCGCGCATTGGTCCGCGCCATTTCGATCATCGCCAGCACGCTCGCGGGATTGTCGCGATCGCGCAGGACAAAGTTGAACACGTGCGGCCCGGTGATCTCTTCGCCATGGCGGGCCGCATAGGCGCGCTGCATGCCCAGCGTTATCAATACACTGCGCCATTCCTCGCTCGCCGCGCCGCTGTCGCGGGTCAACGCCATGCGAAATCCCGCCTCGATCAGCCGAGCGGTGTTTTCCGCCCGCTCAAGATAACGGAACAGCCAGAAAATCCCGTTTGCCGACCTGCCTAGCATGTTGTGCTCACCCGCGCTCCGAACCCCTGATCAATCATCCAGCACCCAACTGTCCTTGGTCCCCCCGCCTTGCGACGAATTGACCACCAGCGAGCCCTTTTTCAGCGCCACGCGGGTCAGCCCCCCCGGGGTGATGTCGACGCCATGCGGGCTGACCAGAACAAACGGGCGCAAATCGACATGGCGCGGCGCCAGCCCCGCCTTGGTAAAGATCGGCACGGTCGACAGCGACAGCGTCGGCTGGGCGATATAGTTGTCCGGCCGCGCGCGCAGCTTTGCGGCGAATGCGGCGATTTCCTTTTTCGACGATGTCGGCCCGATCAACATGCCATAGCCGCCCGACCCGTGCACTTCCTTGACCACCAGTTCGGCCAGATTGTCGAGCACATAGGCAAGCGAGTCGGGCTCCGAGCAGCGCCAGGTCGGCACATTGGCCAGGATCGGCTTTTCGCCGGTATAGAATTCGACGATCTCGGGCATGAAGCTGTAGATCGCCTTGTCATCGGCGATGCCCGTGCCCGGCGCGTTGGCGATGGTGATCCCGCCTGCGCGATAGACGTCCATGATTCCGGCGACGCCCAGCACGCTTTGCGGATTGAACGACAAGGGATCGAGGTAATCGTCATCGACCCGGCGATAGATCACGTCGACCGGTTGCCAGCCCTTGGTCGTGCGCATGGCCACGCGCCCGCCTTCGACTTTGAGATCGCCGCCTTCGACCAGCTCGGCGCCCATCTGGTCGGCCAGGAAAGCATGCTCGAAATAGGCCGAATTGTGAATGCCCGGCGTGAGCACCGCCACCGTCGGCTTGTCCCCGGCAAAGGCCGCCGGGGCACAGGCGGCCAGACTGCGCGCCAGCCGCCGGGGATAGTCCGATACCTCGCGCACGCGCACCTGAGTAAACAGCTCGGGAAACATCGCCATCATCGTCTCGCGGTTCTCCAGCATGTAGGAGACCCCCGAAGGCGTGCGCGCGTTGTCTTCCAAAACCATGAAATCGTCTTCGCCGGTACGGACGAGATCGACCCCGACGATATGGGTATAGACCCCGCCCGGCGGCGTGAACCCGGCCATCTGCGCAAGATAGGCGGCATTGTCGCGCAACAGCCGTTCGGGCACGCGCCCGGCGCGGACGATTTCCTGACGATGGTAAAGGTCGTGCAAAAAGGCGTTGAGCGCGCGCACCCGCTGCTCGATCCCGCGCGACAGCTTGCGCCATTGGCTCGCGGTGATGATCCGCGGCACCGAGTCAAACGGGATCAGCCGTTCTTCGGCGTCGGCGGCGCCATAGACGTTGAACGTGATCCCGGTTCGCCGAAAAAAAGCCTCTGCCTCGATACCCTTGCGCTTCAACAGGCCGGGCGCTTGTGCATCGAGCCACTGGCGATACCCGGCATAAGCAGGGCGCACCGTGCCATCGGCTTCAAGCATCTCGTCATACGACGAGGACGAGGTTCGGTTCATAGGCTCATCCCGTATGCACGTCCCTTATGCACCCCGTTGCTCGCACAGGTTTGCCCACCCGGCAAGCCGGCCCGTTGCAACTGCGAAATTATCGGTTCGTTCCATCTGTGCATGACGTGATCTGGCCCTACCCTTTTCAGCCGGAGCGGATCGCGGCAACGCCCTTTTAGGGGAATTTCCACCAAACTGGTTGACCAGGATCACTGTGCGGCAAGTCTGCGTCGAGTGCGCGCCAGCGCCCCCACAAACACCAGCGCCAGCGCCTGCACCGCAACCAGCCCCCAAAAACCGGCGCGAAAGCTGCCCGTGGCATCGCGCGCCATGCCCCATACGATCGGCCCGACAAAGGCGCCCGCCTGGCTCATCGCATTGACCATCGCCGTCGCCACCGCCATGTCGCGCGGGGCCACCAGATCGGTACACGCCATCCACACCGACAGCGTCACCGAGCCCCAGCACGCGACATAACAGCCATAGGCGATCAGCCCGGTCGCGTGCCCGCCACCTGCGGCAAACAGCAGATAGGCCAGAAGGACCATGGCCGTACTCCCCGCCATGAACGGCATGCGCGTGCCCAGACGGTCCGAAGTCCAGCCGGTAAACAGCATCCCCGCCGCCCCCGCCAATCCGCCCAGCGAGACCAGATAGCCAACCGAAGCGACCGGCCACCCGGTCGCCTGACCCAGGATCTGCGGCTCGGACAGGGTAAACGTGTAATAGGCGCACGTAGTCAGAAACCCGACGATCCCCAGCAGGAGCACCACCGGAAGACGCAGCGCGCGCAGGAAATGCCCATGTTCGCGCACCGGCCCCGCATCCTCGGCCAGTCGCGCCGCCAGCCAGTCCTTTTCCGCCGTGCTCAACCAAGCGACCTTATGCGGCGCTTCGGGCAGCAGCCACAACACCAATATGCCCACCAGAACGGCCGGCAGCCCTTCGACCAGAAACAGCCATTGCCACCCCTTCAGCCCGCCCGCGCCGTTCATCGCCAGCAACCAGACCGAGACCACCCCCATCACCACGCGGGTCAGCGGCCCGGAAATGTAAAACCGGCTGATCGCCCGCCCCCGCGCCGCCTTGGGAAACCACAGCGACAGGTAAAAGATCACCCCCGGAAAGAACCCGGCCTCGGCCAGCCCGAGCAAAAACCGCAACACGTAAAATTGCCAGGCGGTGTGCACCAGCATCATCGCGGCGGCGAGCATCCCCCAGGTAATCATGATCCGCGCGATCCAGCGGCGCGCGCCGACGCGTTCGAGCAGGATGTTCGACGGCACTTCGAACAGCGCATAGGACAGGAAAAACACGCCCCCGCCAATGCCGTAGACCGTCGCCGAAAAGCCAAGATCGGCATTCATCGTCCTGGCGGCGAAACTGATGTTCGACCGATCCATGAACGCGACCATATAGGCCAGGCCCAGCAAGGGAATGATCCGCCAGGCCGCACGGCGCAACACGCCCGCGCCATCGACCGCTACCGACTGATCCATGCCATCCCCTGTTCCCGCCTATGCCGTGAAACTATGGCGTGGGAAAACGCGACCTGCCAAGCGGCAATTAGCCCCGCCCCTGACGGCTATGGCCTTCACGCATCTCAACTATGCATATTTTATGCAGGTAAATCAAACAGTTCCGCTCATGCTGAGCCTCGTCGAAGCAAGCGCACCGAGGCCTGCGCCGCGCACTTGCCGCATCACCCGACCAACCGTCGCGCGCGTCCTTCGACATGCTCAAGGACGAGCGGATATTTGCTGAAAAAACAGTTCCATATCTCAATGCGTGGGGGGGGCTTATTGGCCCCGATCGAGCGTGGCAATCTGCGAAACCACCGAGCGCGCCACCTCGGGGTGCCCGGCAAAGCCCAGATGCGTACACCGCAACGCCACGGCGCGATCGCGCTCGCCCGGTCGCCCGCACGAACTGCGCGGCGATACGATCCCGTCGCGCGGGCTCCACAGCGCGATCGTCGGCACCGGCGGCTTCGCTCCGAAACAGCGCTCGCCCACCGGCGGCGCATCGACGGCATGGCCGGTAATCGCCTGATAGGCGCGCCAGGCATTGTTTGCGCGTCGGTCGCCCGAAAATGGCGATCCCATGGTGATCACCATCGCCACCGCCTCGGGATGGCGATGCGCAATCTCGCGCGCAAATAGCCCGCCAAGGCTCCAACCGACCAGCACCAGCGGCTGCCCCTCGCGCCGCGCCAGCGTCACCACGCGTTCGCACAACCGGTCAAACCGATCCGCACTCGGCCCGAAATTGAAGCCCAGCCCCCAATCGGAAACCCGGTGCCCCGCGCCCTCGAGCGCATGCGCCAGCCCCTTCATCCGCACCGGATGCGTACCAAACCCCGGCAACAGCATGACCGGGCGCGACACACCGGGCGGCGGGACGATCGAGGGCTCGCGCCGTTCCACCCGCCCCGCGCTCCACAATTCATAGGGCGTCTTCAATTCGCTCAGCAGTCGCGGCAACGCAGGCCCGCGCGCCTCGCTCGGCCGCGCCTGAAACGCCAGCGCCCCGCGCCGCGCAATTTCACGCCGCCAGTCCGCGACACGCGCAGACGCATCGCGCAGCATACGACCAAGATCGCGATCCGCGACTCGCGGCAGGGAAAGAGAAAGTCGTTGGGTCATCACCATAAGCTGCCCGTACTGGGATCAACCCACGATGAACGCCACACATTTCAATTTGTTTCAAATTGATGTCAAAAACCTCCGCAACGATCAAAATTTTACGCCCCCAGCACTCCCTGACGCACATCCCCACGGCTACCACACGCCCCATCCCCCACCCCCGCTCGTCCTTGCATGTTGCGCTTGGCTTGATCTGTAGAGAGGATTGAGCCCGAGAGGGTTAGGTCATGACCCAACCCTCTCGGGAAGCGCGTAGCCGTGCTCGTCCTTGGGCAAAAGCTCGTAGCTCAGCGAGGTTCGCGCTAAGCAATTTCATTTCCCCCGCAACCATCGCCGTCGGAAAATCGCCCCCGCCCCTCCGCCCCGATTGCGGAACGGGACAGGAACGCCCATATTCGGCACAGCCTTCTGTCCCACACCCGGAAATCCACGCAAACACCATGGCCGAACTCGTCATCCGCAGGGGCCTTGCCGAGCCCGATACTTCGGGCACATTCGTCCCGCACAAGCCGCAGCGGCCCGAAAAGTCCGAAGGCGGGCGGCCGTTTCGCGTGGTGTCGGACTATCAGCCCGCAGGCGATCAGCCGACCGCGATTGCCGAGCTGGTGTCCGCCGCGCGCGATGGGGAACGCACGCAAGTGCTGCTCGGCGTCACCGGGTCGGGCAAGACTTTCACGATGGCCAAAGTGATCGAGGAACTGCAGCGCCCGGCGCTGATTCTTGCGCCCAACAAGATCCTTGCCGCGCAGCTCTATGGCGAATTCAAGAGCTTTTTCCCCGACAACGCGGTCGAATATTTCGTTTCGTACTACGACTATTATCAGCCCGAAGCCTACGTGCCGCGCTCGGATACCTATATCGAGAAGGAAAGCTCGGTAAACGAGGCGATCGACCGCATGCGCCATTCGGCGACGCGGTCGTTGCTCGAACGCGATGACGTGATCATCGTCGCTTCGGTGTCGTGCATTTACGGCATCGGCTCGGTCGAGACCTATTCGGCGATGATTTTCGACCTGAAAAAGGGCGACAGCGCCGACAACCGCGAAGTGATCCGCAAGCTCGTCGCGCTGCAATACAAGCGCAACGATCATGCCTTTGCGCGCGGCATGTTCCGCGTGCGCGGCGACAGCCTCGAAATCTTTCCCTCGCACTACGAAGACACCGCCTGGCGCATCAGCTTTTTCGGCGACGAGATCGAGGAGATCGCCGAATTCGATCCCTTGACCGGCAAGAGCGGCGCCCGGCTCGACAAAGTGCGCGTCTATGCCAATTCGCACTATGTCACCCCCGGCCCGACGATGAAGCAGGCCGCCGACGCGATCCGTTTCGAACTGTCCGAACGGTTGAAGGAACTGACCGGCGAAGGGCACTTGCTCGAAGCGCAACGGCTTGAACAGCGCACCAATTTCGACCTCGAAATGATCGCCGCCACGGGATCGTGCGCGGGGATCGAGAATTACAGCCGGTTTCTCACCGGGCGCATGCCCGGCGAACCGCCGCCGACGCTGTTCGAATACTTGCCCGAAAACGCACTGCTGTTCATCGACGAAAGCCACCAGACCGTGCCGCAAGTCGGCGCGATGGCGCGCGGGGACCACCGGCGCAAGCTGACGCTCGCCGAATATGGCTTTCGCCTGCCGAGCTGCATCGACAACCGCCCCTTGCGCTTCAACGAATGGGACGCGATGCGCCCGCAGACGGTCGCCGTTTCGGCAACGCCCGGCACCTGGGAAATGGATCAGACCGGCGGCGTGTTTGCCGAACAGGTCATCCGCCCGACCGGGCTGATCGACCCGCCCGTGCTGATCCGCCCGGTCGAGGATCAGGTGCAGGACTGCATCAACGAATGCCGCAAGGTCGCCGAACAGGGCTATCGCACGCTGGTCACCACGCTGACCAAGCGCATGTCCGAAGACCTCACCGAATTCATGCACGAGGCGGGCCTTCGCGTCCGCTATATGCATTCCGATGTCGAAACGCTCGAACGCATCGAGCTGATCCGCGATCTTCGGCGCGGGGTCTATGACGTGCTGGTGGGCATCAACCTCTTGCGCGAAGGGCTCGACATTCCCGAATGCGGGCTCGTGTGCATTCTCGATGCCGACAAGGAAGGGTTTTTGCGCAGCGAAACCAGTCTGATCCAGACGATCGGGCGCGCCGCGCGCAATGTCGACGGACGCGTGATCCTTTATGCCGACCGCATGACCGGATCGATGGAGCGCGCCATTGCCGAAACCGACCGCCGCCGCGCCCGGCAACAGGCCTATAACGAAGAACACAATATCACGCCCGCGACGATCAAGCGCGGCATTGCCGACATCATGGCCGACACCGCGAGCCGCGACAGCGTGCTGGTCGACATCGAAGACGACGATCACAACAATCTCGTCGGGCACAACCTGCGATCGTATATCGAAGATCTCGAAAAGCGCATGCGCGCCGCCGCCGCCGATCTCGAATTCGAGGAAGCGGGCCGCTTGCGCGACGAAATCCGCCGCCTCGAAGCCAGCGAACTCGGCCTGCCCGAAGGCGACCATAAGGCGCCGATCGTCGGCCGCAGCAACGAAGGCAAACCCGGCACGCGCAAGACCCGCTATGGCAAGTCGCAGCGCAAATGGGGCAAATGACCCGGACTTGCCGACACCTGCGATCATTGCCTATAGCAAGCCTTGTGAATAACTTGCTCCGGGTTCGCCACTGCGCGGCCATCGCCGCCCTGATCGTTCTTGCCGCCTGTTCGCGCCCCGCGCCGCAACCGCAGGGCGACGCCGGGCCACTTGATGCGCGCCGCGTCGCGCTGCCCGCCGCCGATCCCTTGCCCGCCCCCCCCTTGCCCGCCAACGCCGACGGCAAGGCCACTTGGTCAAAAGACGGCGAAACCGCCCGCTTTGGCGTGTCCGGCGCAGGCCCGCTGCTGACGCTCGCCTGCACCGGGGGCCGGCTGGTCATCACCCGCCCGATCCCCGCCGAACTGGGTGCGGGCGCGCTGTTCGCCATCGAAGGGCCCAAACGGATCGTGCGCGTGCCGGTCGACGCGACACCGGTGCCGGGCACGCGCGGCTATGTCTGGCAGGGCAGCATGGACGGCGCCGACACCAATACGGACGTCTTCACCGGCCCCTTCACCGGCACGCTGCCCGGCGGAGGCCTGATCAAGGTCAGCACCGGGGACGCGGCGCGCGATGTGGTCCACCGCTGCCACGCCTCGAAAAAAAGCTAAAGCTTGCCGAATTTAGCTTCGTAATCAGCGGTATCGCCACCCGCGAGGAGGGTCGCCTGTTCGATCCACGAATCGCGCGTCGGTCGTCCGGCAAACGCGCCCAGTTTGGCATCGATCGCAGCCAGATCCGCCTCGGTCCAGGCGGCAATCTGCGCATAACTCGTCACGCCCAGTTCGCCCAGCAAGCGGCTGAGCTTTGGCCCGACGCCCTTGATCCGCGTCAGGTCATCGCCGACCGCCACAGCTGGCGCTTCTGCCACAACCGGCGGAACGATCGCCGCCGCAGGCGGCGCATCGATCAGGGCGGTGTTGCGCTGCGCCGGCCCCGCGCCTTCGGACAGGACATCGCGATATTCGCGCCGCGGCGCCGGTCGCTTGCGCCGGTTTGCCAGGAGCCAGAGCAGCCCCAGCAGCACCAGCACCGCCCCTGCGGCAAACAGCGGGTTGGCTTCGATCCACGCGATCATGTCAACACTCCATCATGGGTCAAATCGGGCATGCGTCAAACCGGATCCTTGCGGAACAACACCCGGTCTTCCGGGCCAAACCCGACGCGCCAGATCACCAGGCAATAGACCCCGAGGATCGCCGGCAGACCCAGCACAAGCTCCGCCCATTCGGGCAAGAGGTGCGCGACCGCGCCGACCGCGATCGCCGGCACCGCCGCCCAGATCAGCGCCCAGCGCCAATTGTTGATCGGTTCGCCCAGAATGCGCGCCAGCAAGCGCGATTTGAGCAGCGAACTCGTCCCCAGCGCCAAAGCCATCGCCAGCGCCGCCAGCGCCGATTCGCCGACCGAGGTCATGCCCGCGCGATTTCCGGCCAGAATGAACCCCACCGTCAGCGCACCCTGCATCACGATGGTGCCGAGGCTGATCCACAAATTGCGCATGCGCGCGACATAGATCAGCGCCGCCTCGCTCACCACAGCCGTCGCCGCGACGACTTCCGCCGCCAGCAGAAAGAACAGCGCCATCGTGCCGCCGACGAAATCGGGCCCGCCCAGCCCCATCAGCGCCGCGCCCGGAATGGCCAGAGCCAGCGCGATCCCGGCCTGCGCGGCAGTGATCCAGAAGCCGACCTGGCACACTTGCGCGGCGATTGCGGGCATGTTGTGCGCACGCACGTTGCGCGTGATCACCGGGCCCAGCACCGGCTCGAAACTGGTCTTCAGCTTCTGCGGCAGCGAGGCGAACTGCTGCGCGAAGTAATAGATCCCGAGCGGCGCCTCGCCGATGAAAAAGCGCAGGATAAACACATCGATCTTGCGCGTGCCCCATTCCACCGCGTCGGCCCCGGCCAGCGGCATATTGCGCACGGCCAATCGCAACAGCGCCAGCGGACGCGGGCGCCAACGGCGCGGCAGGCCATAAGCCCGCACCAGCGCGACCAGCGCCACCGCCGTCGCCGCCCCGACCGACGCGAGATAGGCCAGTGCCAGCCCGCCTTCGGGATAGACGAAATAGGCCAGCCCCGCCGTGATCGACAGCGTCCACGGCTCCACGACGGCACGCGCGCGCACCGTCGTTGCCACGTCAAAGCGGAATGCCAGCGCAGCCAGCGCGATGTCGCCGACCGCCATGGCCCACACCGCCAGGACCAGCAGTCGCTCGGCCTGGCTGAAATTGCCTTTGGGATACATCGATTGGGGAAACAGCCAGATCAGCACCGACATCGCCCCTGCGAGCAGCGTGGTGACCAGCAGCGCGTCGGCCACGGCATGGGCCGCCGCGTCGGGATCCTGCACATGACCGGCGCGATGGCCGGCTTCGGGCCAGGCGGTTTCGGCAAGCCGCTGCGCCAGCCCGCGCTTCTGCCCCAGCGTCGCCATCTGGCCGGCGAATTCGACCATCACCAGCGCCGAGGCAAAGCGCCCGAGCGCACTCGCGCCGTAAAGTCGGCTGGCAATGAACAGAAAGGGAATCCGCGCGACGAGGCGAATCAGAAAGCCAAAGAAATTGGTGCGTCCGCCTTTGGCCAGCGCGGCAATATCGCCCTCGCCATCCGTATCGAAGGGGCTGACTTCGACGTGAGCGGCATCACCATGAACGGCAGGCATAGTTGCCCCTGCCCCGTGGGGCACAGTGCCATCAAATCCGCCGGCAATCGCCTTAGCCAAGCCCCGGCTCCCCCGTCATCATCAAGCAGTCCAGTTCCGACCGCAGCGGCCTTGCCAACAAGGCATGGGCCACTGCCCGCGCCGGGACAGCCCCCGATACCAGCGCCGCGACCGCATCGGCAATCGGCATGCCGATTCCGCGCGCCCGCGCCAATTCCGCCAGCACCGGCGCCGTAAAGGCCCCTTCGGCAACCGTGCGCCGGTCGGCCAGCAGACTTGCCGCATCCGCCCCTTCACCCAGCGCCTTGCCCAATGAAAAATTGCGGCTCGACATCGAATTGCACGTCAACACCAGATCGCCCAGCCCCGACAAGCCGGTCAGCGTTTCTGCCTCTGCGCCGAAAGCCAGACCAAAGCGAACCATTTCGGCATAACCGCGGCTGATCAGTGCCGCGCGCGCGTTTTGGCCGAGCCCCAGCCCTTCGACCACGCCACAGGCCACCGCCAGCACATTCTTGACCGCGCCGCCGACTTCCGCGCCGATCAGGTCGTGCGAATAATAAGGGCGAAAGCTGGGCCGCGCGATCACCGGCGCCAACCGACGCCATTGCGCTTCGCCGTCGCCACAGGCCAGCGTTACCGCCGTCGGCAGTCCGGCGGCGACTTCGTGCGCAAACGTCGGCCCCGACAGGACGGCAATCCCGGCACGCGGTCGCGCCGCGCGCGCGACATCGACCATCATGCGGCCGGTGCCCGCCTCGATCCCCTTGGAACACAGCACGAGATCGCCATCCAGATCGGGCAGCACATCCAGAACGGCGCCCATCGCCTGCGCCGGCGTCACCAAAAGAACCACGCCCAGCCCGGCCACTTCGCCCGCCGCGCCTGTCGCGCGAATCGACGGATGCAACGTTACGCCAGGCAAATAAAGCGGATTGGCACGGGTCGTGTTGATCGTGTCGACAATCGCCGGCTCGCGCGCCCACAGCACGACATCGCGCCCGTCGCTCGCCAGCATCTGCGCCAGCGCGGTGCCCCAGGCGCCCGCCCCGATGACGCCGACCGCGCCCGTCATGCCTTTACCCCCGCGCCGCGCACCGGCGCCGCATCGGCATCAAGCGGCCAGCGCGGCCGCGCCGCGACATCGAGCGGATCGATCAGCCCCAGGGCAAAGCGCTCCGCCCCGGCCCAGCCGATCATCGCGGCATTGTCGGTACACAATATCGGCGGCGGCGCGACGAGCGGCAAACCGGCCTCGGCAGCCAGCCCCTCCAGCGCGCCCCGCAATGCCTGATTGGCCGCGACCCCGCCTGCAATCACCAGCGCCGTGACAGGGCCGCTCGCACCGAGCGCAATCCGCGTCCGATCGACGATGCAATCGATCGCCGCCTGCTGAAACGAGGCGGCCAGGTCGGCAGCCGAATATTGCCCGGATTCGTGCGCGCGCAACACCGCGCTTTTCAATCCGGCAAACGAGAAATGCGGCTCGCCGCTGCCCACCAGCGGACGCGGCAAGCGCACGGCGCGTGGATTGCCCTCGCGCGCCAGCCGTTCGACCGCCGGGCCGCCGGGATAGCCGAGCCCGAGGATCTTGGCCGTCTTGTCAAAGGCTTCGCCCAAAGCGTCGTCGATCGTCGTCGCCAGGCGGCGATAATCGCCCAGTCCGCGCACTTCGAGCACCTGGCAATGCCCGCCCGACACCAGCAACAGGAGATAGGGATAGGCCAGCGTCGGATCGGCCAGACGCGGCGACAAGGCATGCCCTTCGAGATGGTTGACCGCGATCAGCGGCTTGCCTGCCGCCATGGCCAGCGCCTTGCCCGTCACCAGCCCGACCATGACCCCGCCGATCAGCCCCGGCCCGGCGGTCGCGGCAATCGCATCGATCGCATCGAGCGTGATCCCGGCATCGTTCAGCGTCGCGGCGACCATCGGCGCCAGCACTTCGACATGCGCGCGCGCCGCGATTTCAGGCACTACCCCGCCATAGGGCCGATGCGCCGCATCCTGCGAGGCAATGCGCTGCGCGACGACGCGCGCTTCCAGCGTTGCGCCGCGATCATCGATCACCGCCACTGCGGTTTCGTCGCACGAGGATTCGATGCCGAGGATCAGAGCCATGGGGAGCTTTCCCTTAGAGATAATCGCGGGTACGGCAAGCGGCGCATGACAGACACACTGACACCCTCGTCGAACGCTGGCGTTCGCGCCACACCTTTCCCGTCGCGCCCCGTCCGCCTTGGCACGCGCCAGTCGCCGCTCGCCATGGCCCAGGCCGAAGAAACCCGCGCGCGCCTGTGCGCCGCGCACGGCTGGCCCGATACGGCGGTCGAGCTTGTCCCCGTCGTCGCCAGCGGCGATCGCATCCAGGATCGTCCGCTCGCCGAAATCGGCGGCAAAGCCTTGTGGACCAAGGAACTCGACCACTGGCTCGCCGACGGCACGATCGATGCGGCGGTCCATTCGATGAAGGATGTCGAAACGCTGCGCCCGGCAACCCTGGTGATCACCGCAGTCCTGCCGCGCGCCGATGTGCGCGATGTGCTGGTCGGCGCAGCCAGCATCGCCGCCATTCCGCCAGGCGCGCGCGTCGGCACCAGTGCCCCGCGCCGCGCCGCGCAAATGCTCCACGCCCGGCCCGATCTCACGGTTGTCTCGTTTCGCGGCAATGTCGCGACGCGCCTCGCCAAGCTTGAACGCGGCGAGGCCGATGTCACACTGCTTGCCGCGGCCGGTCTCGAACGGCTGAACCAGCGCGCGATCGGCGCTCCGCTCGATGCGAACGAATGGCTGCCCGCCCCGGCGCAAGGCGCGATCGGTATCGAATGCCTGGCCGCGCGCGATGATTTGCGCAGGCTGTTCGCCGCCATCGACGATGCGCCGAGCCATGCCGCGATTCGCGCCGAACGCGCGCTGCTGACCGGCCTTGGCGGCACCTGCCACAGCCCGATCGCAGTGCTGACCCGGTACACGGGCGACACGCTGCACCTGACCGCCGCCTTGTTCAGCCCCGATGGCGCGCACCGCGTTACCGGCAAAGCGACCGTGCCGCTGAGCGATCCCGAAGAAGCCGCCCGGCTGGCCGCCGACTTGCTCGACCGTGCCCCCCCGTCGATTCGCGCCCATTTCAACGGCGCAGGCTGATCGCGATGCGCCCGGTTCATCAACGTCCGGTGCTCGTGCTGCGCCCCGAACCGGGCAACACCGCGACATGCCGGGCCGCACATGCTCACGGGCTTCATGTCCATGCCGCGCCGCTGTTCGTCTATACGCCGCTTGACTGGGCCCTGCCCGATGCCGCGCCATGGGACGGCTTGCTGATCGGCAGCGCGGCGGTCTTTGCCCATGGCGGGCCACTGCTCGACACTTTGCGCGCCGTGCCGGTCCCCGTGCCGGTCCATGCCGTCGGCCCGACGACCGCGCGCGCGGCGCTGAAGGCAGGCTTTGGCGTCGCCGACACCGGCAGCGGCGGGCTTCAAACCATGGTCGGCGCCTTGGCGCAAGGGCGCTATTTGCGGCTGGCGGGCGCGGCGCATGTCCCGCTCGCGCCACCGGCAGGCGTCAAAATCGTCGATGTCGTGGTCTATGCTGCCAAACCGCAGCCGCTGGCGCAGAGCGCGATTGATTGCATCAGGCGCGAACCGGTGCTGGCCTTGCTCCATTCCGGCGAAGCGGCGCGATGGTTTGCCGAGCAATGCACCGCGCATGATCTGCCGCGCGGACAGATCGCGCTGGCCTGCCTTGCCCCGCGAATCGGCGCCGCAGCCGGGGAAAATTGGGAACGCGTCGGTATTGCGCAAAGACCCGACGATGAAGCTCTGCTTTCCTTGGCGCGACAAATGTGCCAGACAGTGTGACTTCGGGGCAACGTATAAGCGAAAAAACACGGATGCAGGAAATGACTTTCAGCCCGATGGTCGATTCGCGCCCGCCATCGCGATCACCCCGGCGCGGCCCGGCCGTCGCGCTTGCCGCGCTCATTCTGGCGGGACTAGCCGGCGGCGCGTGGTACGGCTGGCACACCGGCTGGCTGCGCACGGCATTGCCCCAGGCCAGCACAATGCTTGGCTCTGCCCCCGCCACCTCGTCCAGCGCAGCGCCCGGCGGCACAACCGCCGCGATCGTCGCACAGGGCAATCTGATCGCCACCAATGCCGCCCTGGCCGACGCCACCGCGCGCCTGACTGCGCTGCAACAACGGCTGGCCGAACTCAACCAGCAGGCGATCTCCGCCTCGGGCCAGGCAAGCCGCGCCGAAGCCGTGCTGGTCGCCTTTGCCGCGCGCCGCGCCGTCGAACGCGGCCAACCGCTCGGCTATCTTGAAACCGCGCTGCGCGTCCGCTTTGGCGACACACAGCCGACCGCCGTCGATCAAATCGTCGCCGCCGCGCAAAAGCCGGTCACGATCAGCGGTTTGACCGAAGAATTCATCAAGCTGCAACCGCGCCTGTCGGGCGGCCCGGCCAACGAAGGCATCGGCGACTGGCTCTCGCGCCAGATCGGCGGCCTGTTCATCATCCGCCACGACGACATGCCCTCGCCCGCGCCGGAAAGCCGCCTCGCCCGCGCCCGCGCCGCCCTCGCCGGAGAGCGGGTCGATCTGGCGATTGCCGAAGTCGAACGCCTGCCGGGCAAAGACGCGGCGACCGACTGGCTGGCCCATGCCCGCGACTGGGTAGCCACCGAACGCGCGCTCGACCAGATCGAAAGCGCCGCGCTGTCGACGCCGACCGTTGCGCCGATGCCAACCCCGGCCCCAACTTCGGCCCCGACTGCGCCGGCTCAAACCACACCGCCGAAACCCGCCACGGCCCATTGAAGCCCGGCGTCAGGCCTGTAACGCCTCAGGCCTGCAACAGCGCGGGCAGTTTTCCGCTCATCCCGCGCGCTTCGTCCATGAAAAACCGCTTGAGCGCGGGGCTGCGCTGGACGCCTGCCATGCCCAGCCGACGAAGCGCCGAAGGCAGCCGCCCCGGAATCCCGAACAGCCGGGTCAACACATCGGTCGCGCCCGAAACCATGAATCCGTCAAGCGCACGCCAGCGTTCATAGCGCTTGAGCAATTGCGCATCGCCCGGATCGAGCCCGAGCCGCATCCCTTCGGCGAGGACTTCGACCAGCGCGGCCACATCGCGCACACCCAGATTCAATCCCTGTCCGGCAATCGGATGCATCCCGTGCGCGGCATCGCCGACAAGGACCAGCCGCTGTTCTGCCACTTTTGCCGTATGATGGAAATCGAGCGGATATGACGAACGCGGCGTGGCCAGCGCGACTGCCCCGAAAATGTCGCCCATGCGGCGCGTGATCTCGCCGACAAAGGCACTTTCGGGCAAGCCGAGTACGCCTGCGGCATCCTTTTCCGCCACGGTCCAGACCAGCGCGCTGCGATGGCGCCCTTCGTCATCATCGCGCAGCGGCAAAAGCGCAAAGGGCCCTGCCGGATAGAAGATTTCCCAGGCGACATTGTCGTGCGGCCGCTCGTGGATCAGCCCGGCGATGATCGCGCGGTGGTGATAGCTCCAGCGCGCAGGGGTAAACCCGGCCTCGTCGCGCGTGGGCGAGCGCCGCCCTTCGGCTGCAACCAGCAAGCGGCCTTTCAACTCGCGCCCGTCGGCCAGCGTGACCACAACCCCGTGTGCGCCGCGTTCGCGATCGACGACTTGCGCATTGGGCAGGAATGTAATCAGATCAAGGCCTGCCGCGACCTCGTACATCACCAGCCGCAAGTCGCGATTGGCGAACATCCGCCCGAGCGAACCATCGCCTGCCTCGGGCCGGAAATCGATCCGCCCCGGCTTCATCGCGTCGCTGACCGCGATCGCCGCAATCGGGCAACCGCGCGCTTCCAGCGCGTCGGCCATGCCGAGATTGGTATAGAGGTTCCAGCTCGCCGTCGAAATCGCCGAGGCGCGACCATCAAATCCATCGGCTGTCTGGGTCGCCGGATCGGACGCATCGACCACCACACTGGCAATGCCTTCGCGCGCCAGCCCGATCGCCAGCGTCATGCCGACCAGACCGCCGCCCAGGATGATCACGTCACTCGAAAGAACTTCGCTCACGGTTGCACTCCGCAGGTCGTGCCGGGCCCGGCATCGAGATCAAGACAACGCCCGTCAAACGTATCGGACGGCAGCTTCAATCCGACCCATGCCGCCAGCGTCGGGGCAATGTCCACCGTTTCCACCGCGCTCGGCTGTTCGAAAGCGGTCATCCCCTTGCGCCAGAACAGGATCGGCACACGCCGGTCATAATCCCACGGGCTGCCATGCGTGGCGACATAGCCCGGCCCCGGCACCGGCATGGCCATCACGCCGCGGTTGAGCAAGACGACGAAATCGCCCGAGCGCGGCGCATAAAACGACGCGCGCGCGCGCTGGATCAAGCTCCAGGTCTCTGGCGAGCCCTTGGGCATGGGCGTGGCGCCCAGTTCATCTGCCGCAAACACCGCCGCCACCTGGGACCGGCCGAGCAAATCCTCGCGCGCGGCGGCGATCGCGGCTGCCTTTTGCGCGGCAGTCAGATCGCGCCGCACCCAGACATCGCCTGCCGCGCCATCGGCCTGAAACAGACCGGCGGGATCAAGCCCGAGCTTTGCGCCCACCCGCTCGGACAAGGCCTTGGGCAAAAGCGCCACATCGGCGCGCTCGGCCTGCGGCAGCGCCTGCTGGCGCAAGCGTTCGGGCATGTCGAAACCGCCGTGATCCGCCGTCAGCACGATGCCATAATCGATCCCGCGCGCATCGAGCGCGGCAAAGAAATCGCCCAGCGCAGAATCGAGCTGGTGCAGCTGAATGCACATCTCGGCGCCTTCGGTGCCGAAACCATGGCCGATATAGTCGGTCGCCGACAGGCTGATCGCCAGCACGTCGGGGGTAACTCCGCGCCCCAGCCGATCAGCATCAACCAGCCGCGTCGCCAGGTCCAGCACCGCGCGGTCAAGCCGGGGCGAGGCGCGAAAGCGATTCGCATCGCCCGCCGGAAGCGCGAAACGGCCCGTGCCCACTGTCACCGCGCCCGCGCTGATCGCGTGATCGCGCGGGGCGCAATAGTCGGGCAAGGCATAGCCGGCATCGCCCGCCGCGAGCACGGCGCCCGTCGCCGCGTTCTGTTCGAGCGCCACCCGGCCCACAGTCTGGCCTTCGAGCGTGACGAAGCCCTTGCCTTTCCACCAATAGACTTCGTCGATGCGATGCCCGCCCATCATCAGCGCGGCGCGATCCTTGCCCGACACCGCGATATTGCGGCTGGTCGGCCAGACCGCCTTGATCCGCTCGCCCAGCGTCGGGACCAGCAAATGCCCGACCGAGGCGACATAGTCCCCCGGCGCGGCGGCCTTCGTTTCATCCTCGGCGCAATAGACCGATTTATTGGCACGCGCGACCGACTGATCGATCCAGGTGTTCGCAATGATCCCGGTGTGCGCCGGGCGCATCCCGGTCAGGATCGTCGAATGGCCGGGGCATGTCTCGGTCGCGGCATGCGACTGATACCCGGCGGGAAACACCGCGCCATTTGCCAGCCGGGCCAGCCCGCCGGTGAAATGCGAGCGATACTGGGCAAACAGATCGGCGGAAAACTGATCGACGGCAATCGCGATCACCAGCCTGGGCGCATCAGGCGCGGGCGCGGGCGCGGGAGCCTGCGGCGCGGGCGCATCATGGCTGCGGGCGAAAACCGGCTGAGCCAGCGGCAGTACGATGCTGGCCACAATCAGCATGGCCTTGCGGGCAAAGGTCATGGGTCTTGATGCTCCTTGGCGGGTCTGTCGCTGGACCAGGTCACTGGACTCGAGGCAATCGGGTACTTATCCTCCTGCGCTGATGGCCTCCGCAAACGCGCGGTGCAAGGGGGCCTGCACCTTTGTCACGCTCCGCCGCCAGAGATCCCATTCGTGTCATCCCCCCTGTCTAAAACGCTCCCCTTTTGCCGGTTCATCGCCGCGCTGTTGCTGTTGCTGGCGTTCAGCCCCGCGCGCGCCGACAGCCTGATGCCGGGCGGGCCAGCGCATATCCACGCAACGCTGATTGCCGAGCGCGGCGGAGCACCGGGGGAGACCGTCACGCTCGCGCTATTGATGCAGCCGGACAAGGATTGGCACGGCTATTGGTCGAATCCGGGCGATGCCGGGCTCGCCCCGACGCTCGACTGGACCTTGCCCAAAGGGGCATCGGCGGCCGCACTGCAATTCCCCGTGCCGCAAACCTTGCTCGTCGCCGGGCTGATGAACCATGTCTATGCGCATGATTTCGCGATCCTGATCCCGCTGACGCTGCCGCGCGATGCCACTCCGGGCGCCGTTTTGCCTATCCGCGCAAAGGCGCAATGGCTCGCCTGCACCGCCGCGATCTGCGTTCCCGAAGATGCCCAAGTCTCAACCACGCTGACGGTCGGCGCGCCGGGGGCTGCGGACCCGCGATTTACGGCATGGCGCGCCGCGCTGCCCGCCCCGCTCGATCAACCCGCGCGCTTTACCGCCACGCGCACCGGCTATCGCCTGGCCATTCCCTTTCCCGTGCGTGCGGCGATTGCCGATCCGCACCTGTTCATCGCCGCCGACGGCGTGGTCGACTATGCCGCGCCCCAGATATTCAGCCGCAACGGCGACACGCTGATCATCGAACTCGCGCGCTCGAAAGCGGCCTCGGCGGAAAGCCCGACCAGCCTTTCGGGCGTTCTGTCGCTCGGCCACGATGCCTCGGGCGGCGATCTGGGCGGGATCAGTCTGGTCGCCCAGGCCGGGCCCGTCCCGGCGGCGGGCATGCCGCTGGCCGCGCCGACACCCGCCTTTTCGTGGCGCCTGCTTGGGCTCGCCGTGCTCGGCGCGCTGGCGGGCGGGCTGGTGCTCAATGTCATGCCCTGCGTCTTTCCGATCCTCAGCCTCAAGGCGCTGGCGCTGGCGCGCGGCAACAGCCACAATGCGCATGTCGAGGCGCTCGCCTATTCCGCCGGGGTGATCCTCGCCTGTCTGGCGCTTGGCGGTGTCATGCTCGCGCTCCGCGCGGCGGGCAGCGAAGTGGGCTGGGCATTCCAGTTGCAGGATCCCGGCGTGGTCGCCGTGCTGCTGCTGTTGGCCGTGGCGATCACCGCCAATTTCGCCGGGCTCTATGAACTGCCGGGCCTGTCCTATGCGAGCGGCGCGCCGGGCAAGCATGGCGTGGCGGGCGCCTTCGGCACAGGCTTGCTTGCCGCCTTTGTCGCCACGCCGTGTACCGGGCCGTTCATGGCTGCGGCGATGGGCGCGGCGCTGGTCCTGCCGACGGTCGCCGCGCTGGCGGTGTTCGGCGCGCTGGGCCTCGGCCTTGCGCTGCCCTTTCTCGGCATCGGCTTCATTCCCGCGCTGCGCCGCCTTTTGCCGCGTCCCGGCGCGTGGATGGTGTGGTTTCGCCATGCCATGGCCGTGCCGATGGGGCTGACCGTGCTGGCGCTGGGCTGGCTCGCCTGGCGGCTGGGCGGCGTCCCGTTCGCGGCGGCCTCGGTCGCGCTGGCGGCGGGCGTGATCGTGCTGCTGGCATTCGCCGGGCGTGCGCAGCATCGTGGCCGGGCTGTCGGCTGGTCCGTGCCCGTGCTCGCCGTGCTGGCCGCGACAGCCGCGACCGGCACGCCGCGCCTCGCCAGCGCCGACCGCCACGACGATACCGGCGTGATCGGCGCCAAACCGTTCAGCGAAGCCGCGCTCCAGACCGCGCGCGCCGCGCATCATCCGGTGTTTGCCTATTTCACCGCCGACTGGTGCCTGTCGTGCAAGGTCAATGAAAATCTCGCGATCGAAACGAGCGCCACGGCCGCCGCCTTCCACAAGGCCGGGGTGGTTGTGCTGGTCGGCGACTGGACGCGGCGCGATCCCGCAATCACCCGCTTCCTTACCAATGCGGGCGCCGCCGGGGTGCCCCTCTATCTGTGGTATCCCGCCGATGGTGAGCCGCAGAAACTCGGCCAGGTCATGACCCCTGCAACGCTCCCGGAGCTTACAACGACTGCCCGTCGTCCACAGTGATGTGCGCGCCCGTCACATAGGCGGACGCGTCCGAGGCGAAAAACAGCATCGGATCATCGAGCGCCCCGATCGGAGTCAGCCGACGGCGCGGCCATGATCCGACTTGCGCCTTGCCGCCCTCGGTGGCGAACCAGTCGGCATCGATTTCGGTCAGGATATAGCCCGGCTGCACGGTGTTGACGTTGATCCCCTGGCGCGCCCATTCGCGCGCCAATTGCCGCCCGAGATGCACCACCGCCGCCTTGCTCGCGGCATAGGCGGAATCGCCCTGCCCGGTCATCTCGGCGGTAATCGACCCGGTCAGCACGATCCGCCCGCGCCCCGATGCCTTTGCCCCGGCGGCGATCATCCGCCGCGCCCCTTCGCGCGCGGTCAGATAGACGGCGGTAAAATTGGTATCGATCACCCGCCGCACTTGCTCCGCCGACAAATCGAGCGCGCGCCCTGCATCAGCCATCCCGGCATTGGCCAGCACCGTATCGGGGGCCCCGAAATGCGCCTCTGCCGCATCGAACGCCGCTATGATCGAGGCCTCGTCGGTCACATCCAGCGCCACCGGCAGCGCATCGGCGCCGATCTCGTCCGCCAGCGCCGCAATCCGATCCACCCGCCGCGCGCCCAGCACGACCTTGGCCCCCGCGCGCGCAAACACCCGCGCCAGATGCGCCCCGATCCCCGAACTCGCCCCGGTAATCAGGGCAACGCGACCCTCAAGCGAAATACGCGGGCGTTCCATCGGCATCCTCAAATCCCATGCTTGTTTAACCGATCTGTTAAACTCCTGAGCAGAGATCGCAAGAGCCATTCCCCCCTCCGCCGTCGCCCCGGACTTGATCCCTACGGCATTCACACATCACGAACCACGAAATTTATACCGTGAAATCAATGAGGTATAAACCATCGTCATTCCCGCGCAGGCGGGAATCCAGTCAACCCAACGTCTTGATCATACGTCGAATTCTGGATTCCCGCCTGCGCGGGAATAACGAACAAAAATGGAATGTGTAAATGCCGTTGAGGTCAAGCCCGGGACGACGCCGGGGAAGACAGAAACTCTATATTCCAACCAACTCAATGGATTGACCAAGAGCAACAAAATCTGCGCCGTAAGAAGGAGTTATGATTGCCATCACCGCTTCTCCCGCCATCACCATACTCGACTTCTTCTTCAACCCACTTGCATGGATATCGTGATACTGCTTTTCCGCTAAAGGGTGGGGAGCGGGATAGAGATGATCAAGAATACCGGGCGCCGGTTGCGATCCTTTGATGATCTCAAAGCAGCTAATTATGTTACCTTCCAAAAATCCGTCCAACCGAAGCGCCAGAACACCTTCCATAACTATCCGCCACTTCTCGCCACTCACCCTCAAAATTGATAGAGTGACTTGCTTCGCATCACGCTGAATTCCGGTAGGCCATCCGTCGTGGAAGTTTGGAATATCGTTCATATCAAGAGACTACCTCAGGAGGCCAGCGACCGCCTATCCCCGCTCACGCAAACTTGTTGTCGCGCGGGAAACCATTCGGCGGCAGGCGCCCGCCCGCGCCGCGTGCGACTTTCCAGGGCAGCAAGTCCTTTTCGATGCGGGTCCGCCCGCTGTCCCCGCCCATCGGCCAGGACAGCCCGTCTTCGAGGCGCAGGCTGATCACATCGGCCATGCCGCCGTCGCGATAGCGTTGCAGAGTCACGCCCTGCCCTTTGGCCAGCACCGGCACTTCGTTGAGCGCAAAGATCACCAGTTTGCGATTGTCGCCGATCACCGCGACGTGGTCGTGTTCGGGGGCGATTTCGCGCACTACCGCCAGCTTGACGCCGGGCTTGGTCGAAACGACGGCGCGGCCCTTTCGCGTTTCGGCGAGCAGTTCGTCCATCTCGGCGGCAAAGCCCCGCCCGGTGTTGGCCGCAAGCAGCAACTGCCCGCCCGGACGATGCGTCACGATCGCCACGATCTGCGCATCGGGATCGATGTCGAGCATCGTGCGGATCGGTTCGCCAAATCCACGCGCACCCGGCAGCTTGTCCGCGCCAATCGTGTAGAACCGCCCGTTATCGAGTGCAATCAACAGCTTGTCCGTGGTCTGCGCATGGAACGCAAAGGCCGGTCCGTCGCCTTCCTTGAACTTGAAATCCGAATCGAGCGGCACATGGCCCTTGGCCGCGCGGATCCAGCTGCGGTGCGACACGATCACCGTGACCGGCTCTTTCTCGATCATCGCGTCCATGTTGAATTCGCGCGTCGGCGCGGCTTCGGCGATGGTCGTGCGACGGCGGCCAAGCGGCGTATCGGGGCCATAATCCTTGCGCAAAGAGGCCAGTTCGCGCTTCAGCTTGGTCCGCTGGCGCGCCGGGCTTTCGAGCAGCTTGTTGAGATCGTCCTGTTCGGCCAGCAGCGTGTCGTGTTCTCGCCGCAGCTCCATCTCTTCAAGCTTGCGCAACGAGCGCAGCCGCATGTTGAGAATCGCTTCGGCCTGACGGTCGGTCAGCGCGAATTCGGCGATCATCACCGGCTTTGGCTCATCCTCGCCGCGGATGATCTCGATGATCCGGTCGAGATTGAGATAGGCAATGATATAGCCTTCGAGCAGTTCGAGCCGCGCGGCGATCTTGTCCAGCCGATGGCGCGCGCGACGCAGCATGATGTCGATCTGCGACACCACCCATTCCTGCAGCAAGAGCTTCAGCCCCAGCACGCCGGGCGTGCGCCGCGCGTCGAGCACGTTGAGATTGAGCGAAAAGCGCGATTCGAGATCGGTCAGGCGGTAAAGCGATTCCTTCAGCAGATCGGGATCGACATTGCGGCTTTTCGGCACGAGCACGATGCGGATCTGTTCGTCGGATTCATCGCGGATGTCTTCGAGAATCGGCAGCTTCTTGTCGCCGATCAGCGCGGCGATCTGTTCGATCAGCTTGCCCTTGGGCACCATGTAGGGGATTTCGGACAAGACCAGCTGCCATTGCCCGCTGCCGAGCCGTTCGATCCCGGTCTCTTCCCATTGGCCCGCTTCGTCGCGCCCGGTCGAAAAGCGGCCGCGCGTGCGGATCGCGCCCTTGCCGCTGGCATAGGCCGCGCTGATCGAGGCGGGGCTGTCGACCACGATCCCGCCGGTGGGGAAATCGGGGCCGTGAAAGACTTCCATCAATTGCGCGTGCTCGACCGCCGGATTGTCGATCAGCATCAGCGTGGCATCGACGATTTCGGCGACATTGTGGCTGGGGATCGAGGTCGCCATGCCGACGGCGATGCCGGTCGAGCCATTGGCGAGCAGATTGGGGAACAGCCCGGGGAAAATCTCCGGCTCTTCTTCCTCGCCATTGTAGGTCGGATGAAAATCGACCGTGCCCTCTTCGAGCCCGGCCATCAGGCGCACCGCCGTCGCGGTCAGCCGCGCCTCGGTATAGCGATAGGCGGCGGCGTTATCGCCGTCGATATTGCCGAAATTGCCCTGCCCTTCGACCAGCGGATAGCGCAGCGCGAAATCCTGCGCGAGGCGGACCATCGCGTCATAGACCGAAGCATCGCCATGCGGGTGATACTTGCCGATCACATCGCCGACCACACGCGCCGATTTCTTGAACGCATCGGTGGGATTGAGCTTCAATTGCCGCATCGCCCAGAGCAGGCGGCGGTGCACCGGCTTCAGCCCGTCGCGCAGATCGGGCAGCGAGCGCGCGGTAATCGTCGAAAGCGCATAGACGAGATAGCGTTCCGAAAGCGCCGCATCGAACGGCGCATCGACGATTGCGTCGAAAGGATCGGGCTCATCCCGGGTCGGGGTATCTTTGGCCATGATGGCTGTTACCTACCACCCGCCCCCGCGATGACAACCGCCGGGAACGCGTAATCCCCTTTCTTGTTGTCTTTGCCCGAGTGTTGTCCTTGCCTGGGCCGATCAACGCCCCTGCATGTCGCGCGCTTCATCGGGAATGCGCACTTCGAGCCCCTCGAGTTCCTCGCTCAGCACGATCTGGCAGGCCAGGCGGCTGGTGCGCGTGACCCCGGCGGCAAGGTCGAGCATGTCCTCTTCATCTTCGGTCGCGTCGGTCAAACGGTCGAACCATTCCTGCGCAATGATCACATGGCACGTCGAACAGGCCATCTGCCCTTCGCAGGTGCCTTCGAGCGGCATGCCGATTCCCTGGCCCAGCGCAAGCAGGCTCTGGCCCGGCTCGCCTTCGGCCTCGACCTTGCGGCCCTCGGTGGTGACAAAGCAGACCTTGACCATCTGTCGAAAATCTCCCCTCTTCGCCGGGCTGTGATCCCTACAGCCCCTGCGCCCCCGCTGCGGCAAGGATTGCCGCAACCGCCTCGTCAAGCTCCTCTTCCCCGGTATAGCGCCCAAATCCGATGCGGAGCGCCGTTTTTGCTTCCCTGTCCGAAAGTCCCAGCGCGCGCAAGACATGGCTGGGTCGCCCCGAACCGCTGGCACAAGCGGACCCTGCAGAAATGGCCACAGTGCGACATTCCGACAACAGTCGCGCGGCATCGAGCCCATCAAGCCGGACGTTCAGATTGCCATGCCAGCGCGCGACGGCGCTGCCGTTGAGCATCCATCCGGCAAACGCAGCGTGCGCCCTTGTCCACAGCTTGTCCACATGCACCGCATCGCTTTCCCGCAAGCTTGTACACAGCTTCGCCGCCGCGCCAAAACCTGCGGCCAGCGCGGGGCTGAGCGTACCCGAGCGCAGCCCGCGCTCCTGCCCGCCGCCGGTGATCAACGGATCGACCCGCACCCCGTCGCGTATCCACAGCGCGCCGATGCCTTTGGGCCCGTAAAGCTTGTGCGCCGAAATCGCGATGAGGTCCGCCCCTGTCGGCGCGGCCAGCTTGCCCGCGCCTTGCACCGCGTCGCACAGAAACAGCGCGCCCATCGCCCGCGCCCGCGCCGCGATCGCCGCGACCGGCTGCACCGTGCCGATCTCGTTGTTGACCTGCATGACCGCCACCAGCCCGGTGCCGTCGGGAATCGTCGCTTCGGGATCGACCAACCCTTCGCCATCGACCGGCAACAGCGCCACCTGAGGATCGATCGCGCGCGCCGTATCGAGCACGGCGGCATGTTCGATCGCCGAAACCGCCAGTTTGCGCGCGCCCGTCGCCGATCCGGCACCGCGCAATGCCATGTTGAGCGCCTCGGTCGCGCCCGAGGTAAAGATCACTTGCCCGCCGGGCGGCAGCAACGCGGCAACGGCATCGCGCGCCACTTCGATCGCCGCAGCCGCTGCGCGCCCGGCGCGATGCGGGCTGTGCGGATTGGCAAATCCCTCGCTGTCCGGCCCGCCCAGCCAGGGCAGCATCGCTTCGCGCGCTTCGGGCGCGAGCGGCGTGGTCGCCTGATAATCGAGATAGATCATCGCCCGGCAATTCCCTGAAAAGCTGCGACAAAGCGATCGACGGCGGCCTCGTCGGTCTCGCGCCCGATCGATACGCGGATCACTTCCCCGGCAGCGGCCACCCCCATCGCGGTCAGGACATGGCTGGTCCGCAGCGACCCCGACGAACAGGCGCTGCCCGCCGAAACGGCAATGCCCATGGCATCGAGCCGGATCAGCAGGGCATTGGCCGACAGCCCGGGCAGGCGACACGCGCCGATCGTGGCAATCCGTAGCGCAGCCTCGGCAATCACTTCGCCCCCGGCCTCGCCAATCGCCCGCTCAAGCCGCGTGCGCAAGACCGCCGCGCGCGCCATCCAGTCGTCCCCGGCCTCCAGCGCCGCCGCCATGGCCAGCGCGCCAGGCATGTTCTCCGTCCCGCCGCGATAGCCGCGCTCTTGCCCGCCGGTCGGCCGCAACAGCGCCCAATCGCGCACCAGCAAGGCGCCGATACCGACCGGCCCGCCAAACTTGTGCGCCGATACCGCGATCAGATCGGCATCGGGCAAGGCCAGTTTGCCCGCGCTTTGCGCGCAATCGGCAAGAAGGACGCCGCCCGCCGCGCGCACGCACGCGGCAATCGCATCGATCGGCTGGATCACCCCGGTTTCGTTATTGACCTGCTGCACCGCGACGAGCCCGCCCAGCGCGGCATCGCCCAAAACGACCTGCCCCGCCCCATCGACGCCGAGCCGCGCCGCGCCCCCGGCATGGCGCAACACCGCCTCGTGCTCCACCGCCGAAACCGCGACCAGCGGCGCATGGCTGCGCGCCATGGCCAGCGCCAGCGCTTCGCTCGCCCCGCTCGTCAGGATCACTTCGCCCCGCCAGCCGAGCGCGGCGCCAATCCGCGCGCGCGCATCTTCCAATGCCGCGCGCGCGGCGCGCCCGGCGCGATGCGGGCTCGACGGATTGGCCCAGATCGCAAAACCATGTTCGAGCGCCGCGCGCGCCTCGGGCAAAAACGGCGTGGTGGCAGCGTGGTCGAGATAGGTGATCGGTTCGGTCAAAACGGTTCCTGCTTGAAAGATTGCTTTCGCGCGCGCGGTTTCTATATAGCCGGTGTTTAAAATCCACCTTGTGTATTTCCAGCTTGTGCATTCCGGGGCCGCCAAAGCCCTGGTTCAAAAACGGCATCCCCGGTTTGCGCCGGTGTGGCGCCATCCACCGTTTCGTCAGGATCACCGATGCCCGCAGTCATCTTTCCCGGTCCCGAAGGTCGCCTCGAAGGCCGGTTTCAGCCGTCCGCCCGGCCCCGCGCACCGATCGCCATGATTCTCCACCCGCACCCGCAAGCGGGCGGAACGATGAACGACCGCATCACCCAGGCGCTCTATCGCACATTCGTCGCGCGCGGCTTTGCCACCTTGCGCTTCAATTTCCGCGGCGTCGGTCGCAGCCAGGGCAGCTTTGACAACGGCATCGGCGAATTGTCCGACGCCGCCGCCGCGCTCGACTGGGTGCAGCAGATTCACCCCGAAGCGTCGAGCACATGGATCGCCGGCTATTCGTTCGGCGCGCTGATCGGCATGCAGCTCCTGATGCGCCGCCCCGAAGTGCGCGGCTTCATCTCGGTCTCGCCGCCCGCCAACATGTACGATTTCAGCTTTCTCGCCCCGTGCCCGTCATCGGGGATCATCGTGCAGGGCGCGGCGGATACCGTCGTCACGCCGAGCGCGGTGCAAAAGCTGGTCGACAAGCTGCGCACGCAAAAGCACATCACGATCCATCACGACGAGATCCCGCGCGCCAACCATTTCTATGAAAACGAACTGGACGACATGATGCGCGCGGTCGACACCTATCTCGACATGCGCCTCTCGCCCGATTGCCCGATCAAGTAAGATACGGGCAAGTAAAATACGGGCAAGCAAGAGCCACGATCACTTTCCCGCCGGCGCCACCGGCCCGGCGGGAAGGCTCCAGATCGCGACATTCCCGGCCATGACCAGTGCAGCGAGCGCCATCAACAAGGCCTTGCGCCGATCGCCCCGCCGCCACAGCGCAGTCGCGCCGAGCAAAAGCGCGGCAATCGCCAGCACGACGAGCGACATCACGGTATCAGCCATGGCTCAGCTCGCCCGCAACGCGCGCAACCGCGCCGCGCCATTTTCGCCAAACACCTGCGGCACATCGCGCCCCGTATAAAACGCGGCGAACGCAGGGGTGGCCGGATCGAGCCCGACCCAGGCCCGCTTGCTGCGGGTAAACAGATGCACCGTGGGCGGACAAAGCGCGGGATCATCAAGCGTGCCCGCGCGGACGAACGTCGCCTTGTCACCCAGCCCGCCGTAATGGCTCCACAGCGCGGTGTGGCATTGCGGGCAACGCATGACCTGCTGCCCTGCCCCGCTTGCTGATTCAAGCCGGTCGACCAACGGCGCGGGCCCTTGGGCGGAAAAGCGCGCGCTTTCGATCACCGCGTTGACGGCAAAGGCGCTGCCGCCTTCGCGCTGGCAATCGGTACAATGACAGCAATGCACCACATAAGGCGCATCATGCAGGCAATAGCGGATTGCGCCGCACGCGCAGCCACCCGTGGCAAAGCCGGTTTCGTCTCCCATGTCCGTCACGATGCGCGCGAAGCGGAACAGCGTCAACTATTGCTGCTGTTGCTCCTGCTGCTCCCGCGCCGGCGTCGCGCGTGCGGGCATCTCCTCGCGCGGGGGCAGGTCGGGAGGAGCCCTGTTCGCGTCCGTCTTGTCGTCCATTGCCGCACAGCCTCCCGCGCCCGAATCACGTGCCCGCATATCCGCAGCCCGCTGGCGCAGCGTGCGGTCCGCCGCTTTTTCAAGCAATCGCTTAAAATCCCGCAATCCTGCGCTTCAGCTGCGCATGGGCGACCAAATGGACAGCATTTTGATCATCAAGAGCATTGCAGCGCGGCGCGCGCGCGTATAGGCGAAGCGGTGATGACTGACACGACGCACTCTGCCGACACCGTGCTTGCCGCCCCCGATACCACGCTCGACGTTCGCGCGACGTTCGGGATCGACATCGACATGTCCGTGCCCGCCTTCAGCGTGGCCGACGAGCGCGTGCCTGATCTCGATCCGAATTACGTGTTCGACCCGGACACCACGCTCGCCATCCTCGCCGGCTTTGCCTTCAATCGGCGCGTGATGGTTCAGGGCTATCACGGCACGGGCAAATCGACTCATATCGAACAAGTTGCCGCGCGGCTGAAATGGCCTTGCGTGCGCATCAACCTCGACGCGCATATCAGCCGTATCGACCTGATCGGGCGCGACGCGATCGTGCTGCGCGACGGCTTGCAAGTAACCGAATTCCGCGAAGGCCTGTTGCCCTGGGCGCTGCAGACGCCGACCGCGCTGGTCTTCGACGAATATGATGCGGGCCGCCCCGACGTGATGTTCGTGATCCAGCGCGTGCTGGAAACCGAGGGCAAGCTCACGCTGCTCGACCAGAACCGGGTGATCCGCCCCAATCCGTGGTTCCGCCTGTTTGCCACCGCCAATACGGTCGGGCTTGGCGATACCTCGGGGCTTTATCACGGTACGCAGGCGATCAACCAGGGCCAGATGGACCGCTGGAACCTTGTCGTCGCGCTCAATTACCTGCCCGCCGCGACCGAGATCGAAGTCGTGACCAAAAAAGTCCCCGGCCTCGATCCCAAGACCGCCGGCGACATGGTCCGCGTCGCAGACCTCACGCGCAAAGGCTTCATCGGCGGCGACATTTCGACCGTGATGAGCCCGCGCACCGTGATCAGCTGGGCGCAGAACGCGGCGATCTTCAACGATGTCGGCTTTGCCTTCCGCTTGTCGTTCCTCAACAAGTGCGACGAAACCGAGCGCGTTCTGGTGGCCGAATATTACCAGCGCGTGTTCGGCAAGGATTTGCCCGAAAGCATCGCGCACAAGGCTTGAGCGGCGCGCGGCCTGCTGTTTTTGACTTATTGACACCGACCCTGTCCCCACTAGCCTGACCGCATCAATTCTGATGATGCGGCATCGGGTGGTGGGGATATTCATGAACATCGGGCCTGTACTCAGGGCAATCGTCCTCGTCGCGCTGCTGTTTTCGGAGCTGTTTTCGGGCGGGATGGCCGGCGCCGCCGAAATGAATATGCGCGTATTTCGCATAAATGATCATCTGCTGTGCTTTTACGATGGCCGACCGGCCGAGGCGGACGTCAAACCGGGCGACGCCAATTGGGCCGATTTCGGCGCCAACAACGTCGGCGTGGCCACGTATGTCATTTACAGCGGCGACCGCGCACTGGTCTACGACACTTTCCCCGGCACGCGACAGGCGCAATGGGTTCGGGACTATCTCGCCAAGGCGGGCATTCGGCACTTCGTGGTCGCGATCAGCCATTGGCATCTCGACCATGTCGGCGGCAACGCAGTCTATGCCGACAGCGATCTGATCGCCACCGCAAAGACCCGGCAGACTTTGGCGGCAAGGAAAAGCGCCATCGAAGCGGGCACCGAATGGGGCCCGCCGGCCATCGCACCGCTGTTGCTCCCGAATATCCTCCTTGCCGCCGACACGTCCATCTTTGTCGGCACCATAAAGGTCGAATTGCGCCCGGTCGACATTCACTCGGAAGACGGGCTGGTGATCTATTTGCCCGGCGACCGCATCCTCCTGGCAGGCGACACCCTCGAAGATACCGTAACGTTCATTTCGGAACCGGAGCACATTCCCGATCAATACAGAAATCTTCTGGCCATGAAGCAATGGGGTTTCGATCGAATTCTGCCCAACCATGGCAACCCCGATGTCATTGCGCGCGGCGGATACGAGACCACGCTGATCGACGTCACGCGCGCTTACTTGCGCCGCATGGTCGAACATGCCCACGATCGCGATTTTCTCGATCAATCGCTGGACAGTTACATCAGCGATGCGGTGCAAAAAGGGTACGTCAGCCTATGGTGGGCCTATCGCGACGCGCACCGCAGCAATCTCGGCAAAGTGGCCAAAGCCTATCAGGATCGACCGCTCCCCGATTTTGGCCCCCAGCCGTAAAGCGCGCTCGCACAGCTATTCAGCGTCACCGCACTTTTCACAATCTACTACACTGGCGACGACACTGGCCCCGCCCGCCACCAGTCGCCGGGTACAGACCTGCGACGACTGGCTGCACGGGCTCATACCGGTCGGGTTGCCGGCATGTTTTCGGGCAATCCGCGTGATCGGCAAATCCGCCGCGGGCATCGCCCGCCCGGTGAGATACCCCTGCACCTGGTCACAGCCCTGCTCACGCAAGTATTCAAGCTGGCTTTCGTCCTCCACCCCTTCGGCAATCGTCTGCATGTTGAGCTTGCCGGCAAGATCGAGCACCGCCTCGACAATCGCCGCGCTGTCGCCCGGATCGGCCGCCGTGTCGGACAAATCGGCGACAAAGCAGCGGTCGATCTTGATCTTGTCGAAAGGAAAGCTGCGCAAATAATTGAGCGAAGAATAGCCGGTGCCGAAATCGTCGAGCGCGATGCGCACGCCCAGGCTGCGCAGCCGATGCAGCACGCGCAGGCATTGCGCTTCATTCTCGATCAGCATCGTCTCGGTGATTTCCAGCTCCAGCCGCGCCGGGTCAAACCCGCTGAAAGACAGCGCCGCAACGACCTGACGCAGGATTTCGCCCCTGCGCAGCTGGATTGCCGAAACATTGACCGCAACGGTCAGGTCGGCAGGCCAGGTCGCCGCTTCGGCCAGAGCCTCGCGCAGCACCCATTCGCCGATCGGCACGATCAGCCCGCTTTCTTCGGCCAGAGGAATGAATTTGCCGGGATCGATCAGCCCACGCTGCGGATGGTTCCACCGCAGCAGCGCCTCGAACCCCACGATCCACCCCGAAGCCAATTCGCGCAAGGGCTGATAATAAAGTACAAATTCGCCCCGCGCCAGCGCAAGCCGCAGCTCCACTTCCATCGCCTGACGGTCGGCCAGCCCGCGCAGCAAAGCGGGGCTATAGACCGCGACACGCCCGCGCCCGTTCGATTTCGCATCATAGAGCGCAAGGTCCGCCGCGCGCAGCAGTTCATCGCCGGTCGCGCCGTGCTGCCCGGCCAGCGCGATGCCGACGCTGGCGCCGATTTCGACCGAGCGCATTTCCAACCGGATCGGGGCGGACAGCGCCGCGATAAGACGCTCGCCCCGCGCGACGACAGCGTCAAGCGAAGCGGGCGCAATGACCAGAACGGCAAATTCATCACCCCCCAACCGCGCAACCAGATCACCGGCCCGGGCCCCTTCGGTCAGCCGCAAAGCCGTCTCGATCAAGACCTGATCACCGGCGGCATGGCCAAAGGTGTCGTTGATCACCTTGAACCGGTCGAGATCGATGAACATCACCGCAAAGGCGATCGCGGCGGCGCCAGGCAGACCGTTGGGAGCCTGTTCCAGCGCCGCATCGAGCCGCGCCTGAAATTCGGCGCGATTGGCGATCCGGGTCAGCGGGTCATGGTTGGCAAGGAAGCGGATTCTGCTTTCGGCCCGATGCCGATCGGTGACATCGCGGATGAAACCGCGAAACCCCGTCAGCCGCCCGCTGGAATCGACCACCGGACAACCCGACTGCAGCCACCAACGCTGCCCCTCGGGCGTCGAGACCGGCGCGATCAGATCGCGAAACGGCTTTAACTGATAGGCAATGCGACGGATTTCTTCGCGCGCCGGCCCACGCTCGTAAAGCGCGGTCAGTTTCAGCCCGTTGATCGCGTCTGCCGGGCGCCCGGCCATGCGGCACAGCCGCTCCGAGGCATTGCGGATGCGCCCCTGGACATCGGTTTCGACCAGGCAATCGCTGCCGTGTTCGTCGTACTGGTTGAGCAAGAGCTGGATGGTTTCGTTCGCGCTCTTGAGCTTGCGCGTGCGCAGCCGCCGCGTGGCAAACATGTAGTACAAATTGAAAATACGCAGATGCGCGCTGTAGATATACAGTACCGCCAGCCCGATCAACGTTCCGGCATAGCCGCCCGACCGCATCAGCAGCGCGGCGGCGACCGCTGCGATCCCCATGGCCTGCGAAGCCAAAGCGGCAACAGGCAAAGTGAGCTGGGCAAAGGTCTCTGCAGCAAGCAGGAGCAGGATCGCGATCAGTGTCGGCACGACGCGCGGTTCGGGCACGATGAAGACCGCGATCCCGCTCAGCCCGGCCAGTACCAGCCCGCGCGCCAGCATGTACCAGCGCCACCAACGCACCAATCGCTGCGCCGCCACACCATCGCGGCGCGCGCGAAAGAACACCCACTGCGCCCCCAGCAGCGCGCCGGTCGCTGCCGCCTGCGCCCCCACGAACCAGGCTGCGGCAATCCCGCTCGCCCAGACGAGAAGGAACGCCCGCAAAATCTCGTAAATCAGCCCCGGAAAACTGTGAATCTGGTTGAGCTTGCACGCGGCAAACCATTCGCGGTCATGCTTATCCACATCATGGGTAATCAGGTGCCCCATGATCAGCGGTTGCTTCAACAAGATCTCGCGCAGGCTGCGCACCAGGCCGTATCCCTCCCTGCCCGTGCGGGCCGGACGGCATTGATCCGTCCGCCCACCGGGCAGGCGCAAGGGTATTCCGCCCGCGCCTAATGCGCGGTTCCCTTGCATCTAGGTGACATTGCGAGGCTGCCGTTTCAAGGACCGTCGTCGATCAGCCCTGCGGCACGATCAAATACTTCTCGCCCGTCGCGCGTGCGTTGTAGGTCAGCGCGGCTTCGCGCGTGAGCGCTTGTTCGAGCGTGACGCGTGCCTTGAAATGGCTCGCAAAAGTCGTGGTCAATTCATCGCGCACGCGCTGACGCATCCGCTCGACCACTTCGGGCTCGAGCGTGCCCAGAAACGGGAACAACAGGAAACCGCCGACCGCCCAGCCAAATCCGAACGAACGATTGAGCACGGTCGGGCCCATGTCGAGCCCGCCATAGATATAGACCTTTTTGAAAACGTCCGATCCATAGCGGCTGTAGCTGGCGCCCCTGTTGGCCACTTGCTCCATCGCGGACAGGATCTGCCCTGCGAGCTTGCCCCCGCCGATCGCATCGAAGCCGATCGTCGCGCCGGTCGCCTCGATCGCCGCCACGAGATCGGGCAGAAACGTTGCGGACGAAGAATCGACGACATGCTCCGCGCCGATCCCCTTGAGCAGCGCGACTTGCGCGGGCGAGCGCACGATGTTGACCAGCGGCACCCCGTCTGCGGCACAAATCCGCACCAACATCTGCCCCAGATTCGACGCGGCGGCCGTGTGGACCAGCGCCTTGTGCCCTTCGCGGCGCATCGCCTCGACAAACGACAGCGCGGTCAGGGGATTGACGAATGCCGTCGCGCCCTGTTCCGCCGAGGCCCCATCGGGCAGGACCAGACACGAACGCGCATCGACTTTGACATAGCGCGCATACATCGTGCGCGGGATCGCCGCGACGATCTTGCCCAGCAGGGCTTGCGCCTCGGGCGCCTCGCCTGCGGCAATGACGGTCCCTGCGCCTTCGTTGCCGACCGGCTGCGGCTCGCCGATGCGGCCCTGCATCGCGCGCACCGCCGCATCGGGCATCCGCGCCACGATCCGCCCGGGCGTATAGTCGGCGTTTTCAAGATCGGCCGGCCCGAACAGCAGCCCCAGATCCGAAGGGTTGATCGGCGCCGCCTCGACGCGGATCAGCACCTCATGCCCGGTGGGATCGGACAAATCGGCATCCCGCAATTCGACGATCAGACGGCCATCAGCTTCGAGGGTCGATACGATCTGCCTGTTCGCAACCATGTTCGTTCTCTCCCGGATAAATCGCGTTTATGAAATAGAGCCCGTCTGGTGGTGCATTAAGTCCCAATTTGCAACGGTTTTTGGCTTCCAGCGCGGCAACCAGATCGTCGTGGCTCCATTGCCCCTGCCCGACGAGCGCCAGGCACCCGACCATCGAGCGCACCTGATGATGCAGGAAACTGCGCGCGGCCGCCGCGATCAACACCGCGTTGCCCTCGCGCCGGACATCGAGCCGGTCGAGCGTCTTGACCGGGCTCGCCGACTGACAATGCACCGAACGAAACGTGGTGAAATCATGCAGACCGACAAGCACTTGGGCAGTCTGGTGCATGGCATCGGCATCGAGCGGACGGGTGATCCGCCAGGCCTTTCCAAGCTCGAGCGTCAAAGGCGCGCGGCGGTTGATGATACGGTATTCATAGGCGCGGCCCACGCACGAAAAGCGCGCATGCCAATCCTCGGGCACGCCCACACAGCCAAGCACCGCAATCGGCTTCGGCTTCAACAGGGCATTGATCGCCTCGCCCAGACGAAACGGATCGAACGTGCGCGACAAGTCGAAATGCGCGCGCATCGCCCGCGCATGAACCCCGGTGTCGGTGCGCCCGGCGGCATGGACCACGACGCGCTCGCCGGTCACCGCTTCCACCGCCTCCTCGACCGCCTTTTGCACCGTAGGGCCATGCGGCTGGCGCTGATAGCCCATGAACGGCGCGCCATCCCATTCGAGCGTCAAGGCAAAGCGGGGCATCGCGCTCAGCCCAATTTCGCGACCGCAAGGCACGTACCGGCAGGAATCGCCCGCCCGCGCAGCAAGGCCGCCGTGTCCATCGCCGGGCGCCCGGCGCGCTGCACCAGCGTGGGCCGCATGGCGCCCGCGCCACAGGCGATCGTCAACATGTCATCCAGCACCACGCCCGGCTCTCCATCGCCATCGACCACGTCCGCGCCGAGCACGCGATAGCGCTCGCCCTCCAGCTCAAAGAATGCCCCCGGCGCCGGGGCAAAGGCGCGCACGCGACGCTCAAGGTCCGGCGCGGACAAGGCAAAGTCGAGCCGGCTTTCCGCCTTGTCGATCTTGGCCGCATACGTAACGCCTTCGGCAGGCTGCACCACCGGCGGATGCGCGGGCAGGTCGCCAAGCACCGCAACCATCGCCCGCGCACCGATTTCGGCGAGTTCGGCAGTCACATCGCCTGCTGTCCTGCCATCGATCGACGTGCGCACCACGGCCAGCATCGGCCCGGTATCGAGCCCGCGCTCCATCTGCATGATCGTCACGCCGGTCTCGGCGTCGCCCGCCAGAATCGCGCGCTGCACCGGCGCCGCCCCGCGCCAGCGCGGCAGGATCGAGCCATGGACATTGAGACAGCCCTGGCGCGGCGCGGCCAGCACGGCGGGCGGCAGGATCAGGCCATAAGCAGCGACCACCGCGACATCGGCACCAAGTGCGGCAAACGCCGCCTGTTCGTCGGCGCCCTTGAGACTGGTCGGGGTCAGCACGCGAATCCCCGCCTCTTCGGCAGCGCGGTGCACCGGCGAGAGCTGCAGCTTCTTGCCCCGCCCCGCCGGACGCGGCGGCTGGCTATAGACCGCGACAACCTGATGCCCGGCAGCGATCAGCGCGGCCAGCGTCGGCACCGCGAAATCGGGGGTTCCCATAAAGACGATGCGCACGGGCCCGGATAATCCCTTTTTTGACTTTCGCTTTGATCGATCGGCCCTAGCTCTTTGCGGTCGCATCGCGAAAAGCAAAAAACCGGTTCCCACTTTTTTGCGCGATGCTCTATCGGTGCGCCGATGGCATCGCAAGAGATCGAGGCATTGGCCAATGCGCTGGCGCGGCTGCCGGGGCTGGGGCCGCGTTCGGCGCGGCGTGCGGTGCTGTGGCTGATCAAGCGGCGCGAAACCGCGCTGACCGGGCTGGTCGAAGCGCTGGGCACCGTGCGCGACCGGCTGATCGAATGCCCGGTCTGCGGCAATGTCGATACCACCAGCCCCTGCGGAATCTGTGCCGATCCGCGCCGCGATGCGCGCGCGCTGTGTGTGGTCGAAGATGTCGCCGATCTCTGGGCGCTCGACCGTGCGCGGCTGTTTACCGGGCGTTATCATGTCCTTGGCGGCAGACTTTCGGCGCTCGACGGCGTCCGCCCCGAAGATCTCAACATCGCGCGGCTGATCGACCGCGTGTCTGCGGGCGGGATCGACGAAGTGGTGCTGGCGATGAACGCGACGCTCGAAGGCCAGACCACGGCGCATTACCTCGCCGAACGGCTCGAAGCCTGGCCGATCCGCCTGACCCAGCTTGCCCACGGCCTGCCGGTCGGCGGCGAACTCGACTATCTCGACGAAGGCACGCTCGCCCAGGCGCTGCGCGCGCGCCGCCCGGTCGGGTAGGATTCGGGTACTTGCGAGTCGGACAGCGGCTGATTATCTGGACCTCATGGCCATTCGCGAAATCCTTGAAGTCCCCGATCCCCGCCTCAAGCAGGTGTCGACCCCTGTCGAAACATTCGACGATGCTCTGCGCACGCTTGTCGCCGACATGTTCGAGACGATGTACGATGCCCCCGGCATCGGCCTCGCCGCGATTCAGATCGGCGTGCCGCAGCGCGTGCTGGTGATCGACCTGCAGCCCGACGATCCCGATGCCGAGCCCGAAGTGTGCACCTCACACGGCGGCCACAGCCACACGCATCAGCCGACGAAGCGCGAGCCGCTGGTGTTCATCAACCCGGAAATCGTGCCGCTGACCGAGGAACAGGCGGTCTATAGCGAAGGCTGTCTTTCGGTCCCCGAAATCTATGCCGACGTCACCCGCCCCTCGCGCATCCGCGCCCGCTGGCACGATCTGGACGGCACGATCCACGAAGAAGAGATCGAAGGCCTGCTCGCGACCTGCCTGCAGCACGAGATGGATCACCTCGAAGGCATCCTGTTCATCGATCACCTTTCACGGCTCAAGCGCGGCATGGCGCTCAAGAAACTCGAAAAACTCCGCCGCGCCGCCTGATCGACGCAGGGTTGCCATAAGACGCGACGCCCTTTAGGTTCACGGTTCGTTCCGTTACCGAAGGGGTGCCGCCTTGGATTCGCTGATTATCGCCGGGATTGCCGTGGTGGCCCTGCTTGCCGGGCTTGTGCTCGGTTGGGTGCTGGGCGCGCGCCCCGTCGCGGAATGGCGTGCGCGCGCCGATGCGCATGAGGCGACGGTCAAGGCGATGACGGTGGATCTGGCGGGGCTGTCCGAACGCGTCCGGCTGATCGATAGTCTGGGCGCCGAGCTGGCCGCGCTGCGCCGCGAGCGCGATACACTGGCCCCGCGTGTCGCCACTGCCGAAGCCCGCGCCGCCGAAGCCGACCGCCTGCGCGCCGACCTGACCGAGACGCGCACTGCACGCGAAGCGCTCGCCGCCGATCTGGCGCGGATGAAGGCCGATGCGGTCCATTTCGACGAGCAGAAACGCCTGCTGCTCGCCGCGCAAGGCGAATTGCGCAAGGAATTCGAAAACGCGGGCAGCAAAGTGCTGGAAAAGGCGCAGGAAACCTTCCTCGCCCGTGCGCAGGCGCGGTTCGAGGAAAGCGAAAAGGCGCAAGGCGAGCGGTTGAAAACCCTGCTCGCCCCGGTCGATCAGCGGCTCAAGGCCTATGAAGAACAAGTCGGCAAGCTCGAAAAGGACCGGGTCGATGCGTTCGGTAATCTGACCGGGCTGATCCAGTCGATGCGTGACGGGCAGGAAGCGGTGCGCGCCGCCGCCGCGCAGTTGGGCAATTCGCTGCGCAACGGACCCAAGACGCGCGGTCGCTGGGGCGAATTGCAATTGCGCAACGTGCTCGAACAATGCGGGCTTGCCGAACACACCGACTTCGTCACCGAGCAGTCGATCGACACCGACGAAGGCCGCCTGCGCCCCGACGCAATCGTGCGCATTCCGGGCAACAAGCTGCTGGTGATCGATGCAAAGGTCTCGCTCAACGCCTATCAGGATGCGTTCGAGGCCGACAATGACGACGCCCGCGCCGCCGCGCTGAAACTGCATGTCCAGTCGATGCGCAACCATATCCAGACGCTGGGCAGCAAGGCCTACCAAAGCCAGTTCGAAGACGCGCCCGACTATGTGCTGATGTTTGTCCCCGGCGAACATTTCATTGCCGCCGCGCTCGAAAGCGATCCCAATTTGTGGGATTTCGCCTTTGAACGCCGCGTCCTGCTGGCCAGCCCCACCAATCTCGTCGCCATCGCCCGCACGGTCGCGCAAGTCTGGCGCCAGGATGGTCTGGCGCGCGAAGCCCGCGAAATCGGCCGCATGGGCGGAGAGCTTTACGACCGGCTCGCGGTCGCCGCCGACCATCTCAAGCGCGTGGGCAGCGGGCTGGAAAGCGCGGTCAGCAATTACAACAAGTTCGTCGGCAGCATTGAACGCAATGTGCTGTCCGCCGGACGCCGCCTGCGCGAAAAGCATATCGAAATCGGCAAGCGGGAAATCGACGAAGTCGCGCTGATCGAAAACGCCCCGCGCTATGGCGCTGCCGATGGCCCGGACGGCGATGCGTCGGACCGAGGCAATGGAACTGGCACTCCCGAATAGACACGGCAATGCAAATGCCGCAAAATCGGGGCAAGGGAGGCAATCATGGCAGCTGCGCATCCGACCAAACCGACCTTACGGCTGATGATCGGCGCGACCGGAGTCGTGTTTGGCGACATTGGCACTTCGCCACTTTATGCCTTTCGCGAAAGCTTCATCGGTCGTCATCGCCTGCCGCTCGATCAGCCGCACGTACTCGGCGTGCTGTCGATGCTGGTCTGGGCTCTGATTCTCGTTGTCACTGTCAAATATGTCTTTGTTACCATGCGCGCCGATAACCGCGGGGAAGGCGGCAGCTTTGCCTTGCTCGCGCTTGTCAGGCGGGTCACACCGCATGCACGGGTACTGCCGTGGATCGGCGCTGCGGCGCTGGTCGCCACAGCACTGTTCTATGGCGATGCAGTCATCACGCCGGCGATTTCGATCCTGTCGGCGGTCGAAGGGCTGTCGCTGCTCAATGCGGGGTTCGCCACCTTTGTCATTCCATTGACGCTCGGGATCATTGTCGGCCTCTTTGCGATTCAACGTCATGGCACAGGCGTTGTAGGCGGGCTGTTCGGCCCGGTCATGGCGTTGTGGTTCGCGACGATCGCAGTGCTTGGCGGCATTCAGGTTGCCGCGCATCCGAAAGTTCTGCTCGCCATCAACCCGAGCTATGCAGCCGGCTTCTTCCTGGCCGACCCGGCGCGCGCCTTTTTCACGCTGGGCACCGTGGTGCTCGCGGTAACCGGCGCGGAGGCGCTCTATGCCGACATGGGGCATTTCGGGCGTCGCGCCATTGCCCGCGCCTGGCTGCTGCTCGCCCTGCCTGCGCTCCTCCTGTGTTATGCCGGGCAAAGCGCGCTGGTACTGGGCGATGCTGCGGCGATCCGGTCACCGTTCTATCTCATGGCGCCGTCATGGCTGCTGATACCGCTGTTGGTTCTGGCAGCGGCGGCGACCGTGATTGCCAGCCAGTCGATCATTTCGGGCGCATTCTCGATCACGCAACAGGCGATCCAACTCGGCTATCTGCCCAGGCTCGATATTCGCCACACCTCGACCGAGACCCGCGGCCAAGTCTACGCACCTGCCGTCAACGGCCTGCTGTTGGTCGTGGTTATCGCTCTGGTGCTCGGATTTCGCAGTTCAGATGCGCTCGCCGCCGCCTTCGGACTGGCGGTTACCACCACGATGGTGCTCACAACGCTGATCATCGGTTTCGTGATTTTCCGCATCTGGCGCTGGCCGGTGATCTGGGCCGTGCCGCTCTATGCCGTACTGCTCGCGCTCGACCTCGGGCTGTGGGCCGCATCGGCAACCAAGTTCGGAGACGGCGGCTGGCTCCCGCTGTCGATTGCGGTCGTTCTGGTGCTGGTGTTCGATACCTGGCGGCGCGGTCGCGCCCTTCTCAACGCGCGCCTCGCCGAAGAGTCGATGGATCTGTCCACGTTCCTCCAGTCGACGGCAAAAGTGCTTCGCGTCCCGGCCACCGCGATCTATCTCACAACCAATCGCAACGGCGTCCCGCCTGCCTTGTTGCACAATCTCAAGAATAACCTGATCCTTCACGACCGCGTGCTCCTCGTCACGGTGGAAACCGCGCTGACACCACAGGTTTCCGAAGCGCAGCGCTGCGACGTGCAGGATCTCGGGCAAGGATTTATCCGCGTTCTGATACGCTATGGCTTTGCCGAACAGCCTGACCTGCCTGCGGCATTGGCTGCGGCGCTGCATGACTATTCCGACTTCGATCCGCAACAGGCCGGCTATTTCCTCAGCCGCCAGGTTCTCATGCCGGCAAGACGCCCCGGCATGGCGCTGTGGCGCGAAACGCTGTTTGCGACGATGGTGCGCGTTGCGGCAACCCCGATGCGCTTTTTCCGCCTGCCCGTCGGACGCGTTGTCGAGTTGGGAAGCCAGATCGAAATCTGATCGGTGCCATGATCGAGGTCGCGCTGACCGTGCGGCCTTCGGCAATGTATCAGCCGATTTTGGCGTTCACGTGATGAAAAGAATGTTCGTTGCATAAGGGGGGCATGACCCCGCGTCGCCGCATCGCCCGTTCTGCCGCTTTTGCCATCGGCTCCACACTTGTCTCAATGAAGCTCGTGTCGCTGGTGTCCGGCATCGATATTCCACCGGTCTTCTGGGCGGTCGGATTCCTGTGCCCCGCCGTTCTGGGCACAATGACCTCGGCCCGCCAGATTCATCAGTCGGAACAGATCCGCCGGCTCTATGCCGAATTGCAGCACAGCCATGCGATGATGAAAGTCGCGGCGCAGACCGACTCCTTGACCGGCGTGCTCAACCGGGGGGCGTTTCTGGCGCGCATTGCCGAGCTTCGCGCGGCGGGTCAGATCGGTTGGCTGGTCCTGCTCGACGTCGATCATTTCAAGCATATCAACGATCGCCATGGCCATGAAACCGGCGATGATGCCCTGCTCGGGATCGCAGGCCTGATCCGCGAAGCGGTCCGCGCCGATGATCTGATCGGGCGGTTGGGCGGCGAGGAATTCGGCATCTACCTGCCGCAAATCGGCGCCGACGACGCGCTCGCGCTGACCGAGCGCGTCCGAGCGCATCTCGCACAGTCCCCCGCCTACGCCGTCAATGGCGAAGCCTATTGCGTCACGGCCAGCCTTGGCATGGCGATCGAACAATCCCCCGGCGAAACCCTGAAAGACATTCTCCACCGCGCCGACATGGCCATGTACCGCGCCAAGGACGAAGGCCGCAACCGCATCGCGGCCGTCGTCTAGTGGTCCGATTCCGACATTTGCACCCGCTCTCGGCTAGGTAGTGCGCAAATGTCAGAATCTTTTCGGACCACTCGAAACTTTTGATTCTAGTGGATTTTCCGTTTTTTGACATTTGCGACCGTGCTATCCGGATGGCGGGATGCAAATGTCAAAAACAATCCACTAGTCAAGCGCTGCCAAAACCTCATAGGCCAACACCGCAGCCGCGACTGCCGCGTTCAGGCTGTCGGCGCGGCCCTTCATCGGCATTGTCACGCGCAAGTCGCAGGCCATTTCATACTCTTCGGGCAGCCCGCGCGATTCGTTGCCGACCATGACGAAGCACGGCAACGCATAAGCCGCACCGCGATAGGGCACCGCCTCGCGCAAGGAGGCCGCGACCAATTGCCCCGGCCCACCGCGCAGCCACACCAGAAAATCGCTCCAGCGCGCCTGCGCCAGGTGTTGGGTAAAGATCGCCCCCATGCTTGCGCGCACGGCTTCGACCGAAAACGGATCGACGCAATCGTCGATCAGGATCAGGCCGCCCGCGCCCACCGCGTCGGCGGTGCGCAGCATGGTGCCCAGATTGCCCGGATCGCGCATCGCCTGCGCCACCAGCCAGATCGGCGCGGCGGCGCGGTCGAGTGTGGAAAGCCCGGTATCCCATTCGACAAAGACGCCGCACACGGCCTGCGGATTGTCCTTGCCGGTCACTTTGGCCAGAATGTCGAGCGGCACTTCGATCACGTCCCCGCCCGCCGCCGCAACCGCCTGTTCGAGATCGTCGAGCAGGGGATGGGCCTCGCGCCCCGTCGCCATCAGCAGCAATTCGGGCAAGCGCCCGCTTTCGCGCGCATCGGTCAGCAGCCGCAAGCCCTCCGCCAGAAAGCGCCGTTCGCGCCGCCGATGCTTCTTGTCGCGCAGACTGCGTACGAACTTGATCGTGGGATTGGAATAGCCGGTGATGGTCTTGCGCGTCATGCCCAACCAATTTCTTATTTTTGCGCAGCGCGCCAGAGTGTGTGGAGATTTAGTCCACGGGGGAGCGAGAATGGCTGATTTGAACAAGTTCTGTTCGCATCCGAGAACCGGAGCGCAGCGTACTTAAAGTACGTGAGCACCGGAAGCGCAGAAAGCGGCCATTCGCAGCCCTCCGTGGGCTAAATATCCGCACACTCTGGTCAATCCTCGCCGAAGCCGTCCTTGATCAGACCGGCCAGCTTCATCAGGATCGCATCGGCCTCGCCCGGCTCGCCCGAAACTGCCAGATCGACGCTGTCGCCCTTGGCTGCGCCCAGCATCATCAGGCCGAGAATCGATCCGCCATTGGCCTCGGTCCCGTCTTTGGCGACAATCACGTCGAACCCGGCGGGCAGCTTGGCCACCGCATTGACGAACTTGGCACTGGCCCTGGCGTGCAACCCGCGCTGGTTGACGATGGTCACCCGTTCACGCGCAACGTACACTTGCTCTCCCATCGATCACGCATCCTGCCCAAGAAATTCGGAAGCGATCGTTATATAATTTCGCCCCGCATCGCGTGCGGCGGCGGTCGCTTCGCGTACACCCATGCAGCAACGCGCCTTGGCAAGGCGGATCAGCATGGGCAAATTGATACCGGCGATCACTTCGACCTTGCCCGCCTGCATCAGCGAAATGGCAAGATTTGACGGTGTTCCGCCGAACAGATCGGTCAACACGATGACGCCATCGCCGCTATCGACGCGCTTGATGGCATCGGCGATTTCGCGCCGGCGCTTTTCCATGTCGTCATTGGGGCCGATACAGACACCGATGATGTCTGACTGGCGCCCGACGACGTGCTCCATCGCATGGATGAATTCATCGGCTAGGGCACCATGGGTGACGAGAATGAGACCGATCATGAAATGACATGGCTCCGAAGGGCAACGCGCGCGACCAAATGTCGAAGTTTCCGGGCCCACCCGGCAAGGCTCTCATGATCCCTGCCCTTCTCCATAGGCCCGGCAACACGCGCGACACCGCCCGTTTGCGAATCTGTAAGTTTCAGGATCGATCCTTCCCCGACCGTCATATCTGTTATCGTTACCGACTAAAAACCTGAAAACTCGAAAAATAGTTCATCACCGTGGATCCCGCGCGCCGCTTCGTTCAACGAGTTCGGCGGTGCGCGACCCAAGGTTGCGATGCAGCAATGTGGGAGAAAATCCCGCTTCGCGCAAGGCGGAAGCGATCTGTTCGGCCATGAATACCGATCGGTGTTTCCCTCCGGTACAGCCAAAGGCAATGTTGACATAGGCCTTGCCCTGTTCGGCATAGCGCGGAAGCAGCAGAAGCAGCAGATCGCGAATGCGGTCAAACGCCTCGGCAAAGGCCGGATCGCTGCGGATGTAATCGCCCACCGCCGGATCGCGCCCAGTCTGCGGTCGCAACGCTTCGGCCCAATAGGGGTTCCTCAAAAAGCGCATGTCGAACACCAGGTCGGACAACGGCGGCGTCCCCCGCGAAAAGCCGAAGCTGCTGACCGTGATGATCGAGCGCGACGGCGAGGTCTGGCGGAAATGCTCGCGGATCGCCTGTTGCAGGTCGTTGGTGGTGAAATCGGTGGTGGACAGCACCACGTCGGCCCAGCGGCGCAGCGGCTCGAGCAGTTCGCGCTCGGCGGCAATGCCCGCTTCTGCCGGACGGTCCTCGCTCATCGGATGAGGTCGGCGCGTTTCGTTATAGCGCCGCCGCAATTCGGCCCCGCCACAATCGAGAAACAGCGTGGTGATCGACAGACCGGGCCGTTCCGACAGCTTTTTCACCCGATCGATGATCGAGCGCGGATCAAACCCGCGCGTGCGCGTGTCAAACCCAATCGCGATCGGCGCCCCGGCGTCGAGCCGAGCCGTGCCGGGCGCGGTTTCGAGCAGACGTTCGAGCAGGCGTATGGGGAAATTGTCGACCGCTTCCCAACCCAGATCTTCCAGCGCGCGCATCGCCGTGGTCTTGCCAGCGCCGAGCATCCCGGTGACGAGCAGAATCCGCTGCGGCGGTGCCGAATCGACCGGCGCGCCAGTCTGCGGGACCGATTCCTGTGGGACCGATTCCTGTGGGGACGATTCGTCGATCATCGCAAACCTGTGCGCCACCGCCGCCCCCTTGGGAAGCCCCCCTTATTTCTGCGCACGCAAGCCATACCGTTCCAACGCGATTTCGGCACGCAGCGCGAGCACGGGGCTGTCCGGCCAGAGCCGCAACAGGGGCAGCGCAACCCCTGCGCGTTCGACGCTATCCGCCGCTTCGACATGACGCGGCGCCTGCGGATCGAGCCGCAAGACCAGCGCCACCGGCACCCCGCCCACCATCGGCATCGCGATCAGCCCGACATTGCGCACCTCGATCAGCCCGGCCACGCGCGGATGCGGGCTCGCCAGCAGCGCGCCTTCGGCACGGTCGAGCATGACCGCATCATCCCCGATCAGCGCCGCGCCCCGGTCGATCAGCGCCAATGCCAGGCTCGACTTGCCTGTCCCCGGCGCCCCCTCGATCAGCAAGGCGCGCCCGCCGATGGCGACCGCAGTCGCCTGATGCGCCGTCATTCCTCATCCTCTTCGCTCATCGGCGGCAGCGACAGGACAAGGCACGCGCCCGGTGTCCCGTCGGGTTTGTCGACAATCGTCAGCGTGCCTTCGTGGGCCTCGGCAATGGTGCGCGCGATGGCCAGACCCAGCCCGCTATGCGCGCCAAACGCCTCTTCATCCGGGCGCACCGAATGGAACCGGTCGAACACCTTTTCGCGTTCGTCCGGCGCGACCCCCGGCCCTTGATCGCTGATCGACAATTCCACGCGCCCGCCTTCGGCGCTGACGCGCACTTCGACTTCGCCGCCCGGCGGTGAAAACGACACCGCATTGTCGAGCAGGTTGTCGAGCACGCGTTCAAGCTGCAGCCCGTCGCCGGCAACCCGCGTATCCCCCTCGCCCCGGCGAAACCGGATCGGACATCCGGCCAGCCCCGGACGCACCCCGCGCGCACCGACCACATGCGCGGCCAGCAGGGCAAGATCGATCGGTGCAAACGTCGTCCGGCTGAGCGCCGCGTCGATCCTGCTGGCTTCGGCAATTTCGCTGATCAGCCGGTCGAGCCGCTGCACATCGTGCGTGGCAATCGCCGACAACTGACGGCGCAACGCCGGATCTTCGACTTTGTCCATCGCCTCGACCGCGCTGGCGAGCGAGGCCAGCGGGTTTTTCAACTCATGTGCGACATCGGCGGCAAAGCTTTCGACCGCGTCGATCTGTTGGCGCAAGGCATATGTCATGTCGGAAAAAGCGCGTGCAAGCAGCCCGATTTCATCGCCCCGATCGGGCAAGCGCGGCACCACTACCGCGCGTTCGCGCCCCAGTCGTACGCGCACCGCCGCTCGCACCAGCGCGCGCAACGGCTGAACGATCGTGCGCGCCAGAAACAGCGACAATTGCACAGACAGCAGCAGCGCGAGCCCGATAATGATCCCCAGCGTCTGGCGCGCATCGCGCACCGCCTGGGTCACATCGAGCGCGTTGCGCATCGACAGCAGCATTTCGCCCTTGTCCCCCACCGGGGTCGCCGCCGTGATGACCGGGGTGCGGTCGGGGGCATAGCGCAAATAGACTTCGGTACGCCCGGACTGACGCGCGCGCGCGATTTCGGGCCAGTTCGCCACACCCGATTGCGGCGGCTCGCGATAGCGTTCGATCGCGGGCGCCCCGACGATCGCGTCGACGCCGCGATCGAGCGCGCGCGCCGCCGTCTGATACCACGGCTCGTTTGCCGGATCGATCAACACAAAGGCCGGACGAGCCAGACGAAAGCTGTCCTGCTCAAGCGCGCCCTGCGCGGAATAAAGCCGCAATTGCAAGACCTGGCTCGTCCCGATCTGGACCATCAGCCGGCGCCGTTCGGCGGGCCGGGCATGGGCGAGCGCCGTCGCGGCGATTTCCACTTCGGCGCGGGCCAGCCGAAACCGCTCGTTGATCAACTGTGTGCGATAGGAATCGAGATAGAAGAACCCGCCCGCCAACAGCGCGAGCGCAATGACATTGACCGCCAGAATGCGCGTGGTCAGCGAAACCCCGCGCGTGCGCCACAGCCGGCGGCGGGTCGGGCGCATCCGCGTCGCGCTGCGGCCGCTTGCGCGCGGCGGCGGCTGGTTTTCAGGGTTCCGCAAAGCTGTAGCCGGCACCATAGAGCGTCTCGATCGCGGAAAACTGCGGATCGACCAGCCGAAACTTGCGCCTCAGCCGCTTGATGTGGCTGTCGATGGTGCGATCGTCGACAAACACGTCATCGTGATAGGCCGCGTCCATCAGCGAACTGCGCGAACGCACCACCCCGGGGCGCATCGCCAGCGCTTCGAGGATCAGGAACTCGGTCACGGTCAACGAAACCGGCTGCCCCGTCCATTCGACCTGATGGCGCGCCGGGTCCATGCTCAATCGGCCGCGCCGGATCACGTCGGGCAGCGGCTCTGCCGGCTCGTCCTGCGGGCGCATTGCCGCGCGCCGTGCCACTTCGCCCCGACGCAAAATGGCGCGGATGCGCGCGATCAGGAGACGCTGGCTGAACGGCTTGGCGATGTAATCGTCGGCGCCCATGGCAAGCCCGGTCGCCTCGTCCGCCTCATCGTCCTTGCTGGTCAGAAAGATCACCGGCAAATCGCTTTTTTCGCGCAGCCGGTTGAGCAGATCGAACCCGTCCATGCGCGGCATCTTGATGTCGCAGACGACGAGATCGGGCGGATTGTCGATCAGCGCGGGCAAAGCGGCGGCACCGTCGTAATAGACCCGCGTGGCAAACCCTTCGGCCTGCAGCGCGATCGACACCGTGGTCAGGATGTTCCGATCGTCATCGACCAGTGCGATCACTTGCGCGCCGGAAGCCTGCACACCGAGCGCCCTGCCCTGAACCTTGTCGCCCTGAACCTTGTCGCCCTGAACCTTGTCGCCCTGAACCTTGTCGCCCTGAACCTTGTCGCCCTGAACCATCTCGATGTCCGGAACATGGTCTGCGCGCGCATCGGGATGGGGCGAGACATCGGGGCCCTGGCCACCGGCTTCGCGCTTGTTCGTCATGATCGCGTCACAGGTCTGCGGGCTGCCATCACGGTCCGTGATTAAACGGGAATTCCTTCTGTGGCAACCTTGGCGGGACCGCTTGCCGCGCCGCAAGTCCCGATCGCACCCCGCAGTTGCGCAAAACGCAATCAACTGCGCAAAAATCTTGTTTGCCGCAGCGTATTTGACGCAGCAATTTTCCTTGCGTATGCGCCGCTCGCGAGTCAGTGCATTCGTATTCGAACTCTTGAACCAGACATGCGCGGCGGCGAGCCCAGTTGGGCGGCGCGGCTGCCCATCGGGAGGATTGCCGTGTCCGCTACCAGTCTCAACGTGTCGCTTGCTGCGCAGGGCTTCCCCGAACCGGCGACGCTTTACGCAAATCTCGGCACGGCACCGCTGGTCGAACATGCCGTGCGCAACGGCGAAGGCCTGCTTGCCAAGGACGGCCCGCTCGTCGTGGCCACCGGCAAGCACACCGGACGTTCGGCCAAGGACAAGTTCATCGTCCGCGACGCCGAAACCGAAGAGACCGTGTGGTGGGGCAAGACCAACGTCGCGATGACGCCCGAACACTTCGCCGTGCTCAAGGCCGATTTCATCAAGGCGCTGGGTGAAAAGGACAAGCTCTACGTGGCCGACCTGTTCGGCGGCAGCCAGAGCGAAAACCGCGTCAATGTGCGCGTGATCAACGAACTCGCCTGGCACAACCTGTTCGTCCGCACCCTGCTGGTGCGCCCGAGCGCCGACGAACTGGCCGGCTTCATTCCCGAATACACGATCATCGACCTGCCCACCTTCCGCGCCGATCCGGCGCGCCACGGTTGCCGCAGCGAGACGGTGGTCGCGGTCAACCTCAGCGAAAAGCTGATCCTGATCGGCGGGACGGCCTATGCCGGCGAAATGAAGAAGTCGGTGTTTGGCATTCTCAACTACCTGCTCCCGGTCAAGGGCGTGATGCCGATGCACTGCTCGGCCAATATCGGCCCCAAGGGCGATACCGCCGTGTTCTTCGGCCTGTCGGGCACCGGCAAGACCACGCTGTCGGCCGATGCCAGCCGCACGCTGATCGGCGACGATGAACATGGCTGGTCGGACACCGCCGTGTTCAATTTCGAAGGCGGTTGCTATGCCAAGATGATCCGCCTGTCGGCCGAGGCAGAGCCGGAAATCTTTGCCACGACCAAGCGTTTCGGCACGGTGCTCGAAAACGTGGTGATCGATCCCGTCACGCGCGAAATCGATCTCGATGACCACAGCCTCGCCGAAAACAGCCGCGGTTCGTACCCGATCGATTTCATCCCGAACGCGAGCAAGGACAATCTCGGCCCGGTGCCGCAGAACATCATCTTCCTGACCGCCGATGCCTATGGCGTGCTGCCGCCGATCGCCCGGCTGACCCCGGAACAGGCGATGTATCACTTCCTGTCGGGCTATACCGCGCGCGTTGCCGGCACCGAAATCGGTGTGACCGAGCCCGAAGCGACGTTCTCGACCTGCTTTGGCGCGCCGTTCATGCCGCGCCACCCGTCGATCTATGGCAACCTGCTCAAGGAACGGATCAACAAGGGCGGGGTCAAGTGCTGGCTGGTCAACACCGGCTGGTCGGGCGGCAAGGCGACCGAGCCGGGGATCAAGCGCATGCCGATCAAGGCGACTCGCGCGCTGCTCAATGCCGCGCTCGACGGCAGCCTCAACAGCGCCGAATTCCGCGAAGACCCGTGGTTCGGCTTTGAAGTGCCGGTCGAAGTGGCCGGCGTCGATTCCAAGCTGCTCGATCCGCGCGGCGCCTGGGTCAACCCCGACGAATACGACAAGACCGCGCAGGATCTGGTGCGCAAGTTCATCGAAAATTTCGAACAGTTTGCCGACCATGTCGATGAAAGCGTTCGTCAGGCAGCGCCGGTCAGCGCCTGAACCGAAAGCCCATACCGATTTCGCGACGCCGCCCCCAACCGGGGCGGCGTTTTGCGTTTCAAGCCACCCGACACTTTCAGGGCCCCGACACAAGGTCCACTGCGGATCATCCGCGCCCCGCGCGACCGGGCCCTTTCCCTCTGCAATCCGGCCATCCCGACGCCCCCGCGCGCACCGCGAACCCACCTCTTGATCCGAAGTGAAAGCAACCCGCGTTGTCCGTAACGTGACATTGGCGCCAACCGTGGAGGGGACAAAACGGATCGGGTTGATTCATGATGAAGACAGTGAAGTTGGGCAGCCTTGACGCCCTTGTCGGCCTGACATTTGGCGCGGACGCGTTCGTCAATGAGTCCGCAACCGCCGTCAACGGCTCCATCACCAACAGCGCGAGTTCGCCCAACCAGGTGCTGAGTTACAACGGCATGACCGGGACCGTCGGATCGGCGTTCCTCACGATGAATACCGTCTCGTTTCAGGTCGCCGGCATATCCGATACCGACAACACGCTGACCCTCGATGCCTTCGTCGGAAAGACGCTGGTCGGCACGATGGATTTCACGGTTTGCGGGTTCAGCGCGGCGGGCATCTCGCTGGTGTCGATGCCGCTCGCCTCGCTGGTGTCACAGAGCGGCGATTTGCCGGGGCTCGATGGCTCCCTGTTCCTGCTCGGGCTCAATGCGTCCGCTGCAAAGTCGCAGACGGTGGCATTCGGGATCAGCAATTCCTATCACTTCATCCCCGGCGCTCAGGTCCATTACGCGACCACGGCCAACCCGATCCTGAAAGGCGGCACCGGCGCCCAGATGCTGATCGCCCTGTCCGGCAACGACACGATTACCGCAGGCAGCGGCACGACGATCATTCACGGGGGGCCGGGCAACGACGTGCTGATCGCCGGATCGGGCGCGGACACGATCTTTGGCGGCTCGGGCAAAGACACGATCTATGGCGGCTCGGGCAAAGACACGCTCCACGCCGGATCGGGCACTGACACGTTATACGCGGGAACGGGGCACGCGGTGATGATCGCGGGCGGCGGTACGGACAGTTTTGTCTTTTCCCCCGGCCACACGGGCGGACTGGCGGCAGCAACGGCGGACGTCATTCAGCAATTCCATCCCGCCCATGGCGACAAGATCGACTTGTCCGCCTTTGACGCGGGATTGCCCGCGGGCGGGACCGGGCACCTGACATTTATCGGCACGGCCGCATTTGGCGATCACCCCGGCGAAGTGCGCTATGACGTGACCAGTACCGGCATCACGGTCTGGGGCGACGTCAACGGCGACGGAACCGCCGATTTCTGCATCACGCTGACCAAACTCGCCAGCCTGACGGCAAGCGCATTCATCCTTTGAAACGTCCGCCCCGTCACACGGTACGGACAAATTTGTAACAGAGTGTCACCCTCGCGCCTCTTTGCGCAAAATCAGCCCCCGTTCACATCGAATGCGCTAGACCATCCCTTACCGGGCAAGCGTGGGGGGATGGCTCATCGCCAATCCAACCGCAAAGAGCCCGACCGCAAGAGGGAATGAAAGATCATGTTCCAACCGGCTCGCTCTCCCCGTCGCAGGGGTCTCGCTGCAATCACGGCGGCCACCATGGTGCTGGGTTCGGTCGCCGCGAATGCGCAGACCCCGCCGCCGGCGCCCGAATCCCCGCCACCGGGCTATGCGCCGCAACAGGGTTATGGCGCCCCGCAACAGGGTTATGATGCCCCACAGCAAGGCTATAACCCGGACCAGGCCCCACCGCCCGAACCGGGCCCGCCCCCGGGCTATGACGCCGGCCAGACACCCCCGCCCCCTCCGGGCTATGCACCGCCGCCCGATTATGCCCGGCAACAAGCCATTGATGCACGCTATGCTTACGATGCCCAGCGCTGGGCGCAGGAAAACTGCGTGAAATCGCATGGCGATGTCGCAGCGGGCGCGGTGATCGGCGGCGTGCTTGGCGCGATTGTCGGCGGTGCAGCGGGCGGTCGTCATTCCGGCGGATCGGCAGCGTTCGGCGCCGTCGTCGGGGCGGGCACAGGCGCGGCGATTGCCTCGTCGGAAAACAATGCGACCAGCCCCGGCTGTCCTCCGGGCTATGTCGTGCGCGCCGGTGCTCCGGCTTATCCCTATAGCTACCAGGGATATTATTACGCGGCACCCGGTTGGTATCAGCCATGGGTGTTTGTGGGCGGAGTCTGGAGCTATCGCCCCTATCCGTATCACACCTGGTATTACCGCACCTATCGCGGCCACGAGGGTTACCGCGGCCACGATGGCTATCGCGGCGGTCGGGAAGAACACCGTCCCTGACTCAAAAGGCCCTGCGGCATCGTTGCCGCAGGGCCTTTTTTTCAACAAGCGCCTGCCCGATTCCGGGGCCAAATCAGTCGCTCAACTCAGTCGCAGGGATCGGCAAGTTCGATATTGATGCTTGGCTGGGTCTGGCGCACGCGGCTCATCGGCGGGACCGATCGCGTCAGCCAGACATTGCCGCCGATGACCGATCCCTTGCCGATGGTGATCCGGCCAAGGATCGTTGCACCGGCATAGATCGTCACGCCGTCTTCAATGATCGGGTGGCGCGGTTCGTTGACCAACCGCCCGTCTTCATCGGTTGAAAAGCTGCGCGCGCCCAGCGTGACCGCCTGATACAGCCGCACCCCGTTCCCGATGATCGCGGTCTGCCCGATCACCACGCCGGTGCCGTGATCGATGAAAAAGCTCTCGCCGATCTGCGCGCCCGGATGGATGTCGATCCCGGTACGCGAATGGGCGATTTCGGCAATGATCCGCGCCACCAGCGGCGCGCCGAGCAAATAGAGCTCGTGCGCGATGCGATGATGGGTCAGCGCGACAATGCAGGGGTAGCACAACAGGACTTCATCGACGCTGCGCGCCGCCGGATCGCCGTCGAACGCCGCCTGAAGGTCGCTGTCGAGCAGACGGCGGATCGTCGGCAAACGTCGCGCCAGTTCCTCGGCAATCGCGGTCACTGCGCGCTCGATCGCTTCCGCCCCGCGTTCGGGGCGGACATAATGCAATTCCATGCGCACTTGCGCGGCCAGCAGCGGCATGGCGGATTCAAGGCTGGCACGCACGAAGCAGTCTTCGTTGCCGGCACGCAAATCGGGCGGGCCCAGTCGCTGCGGAAACAACGCCGCCGACAGCACATCGATCACCCGGCCAAGCGCATGACGCGAAGGAAACCCCCGCTCGCCGAAAGCGCTGTCGCGCCCGTGCGCCTCACGCCAGGCATCCCGCACATCGCGCAATTGCGCGACGATCGGAACGATGTCGAACGGCGGATCACCCGCCACCGCTTGGCAATCACCCATGCGAAACAAATCCTTTGCCGCGCGAACATGCCCGTTGCGGTCCGGCCCGCAGACCGGAAGGGCTGATCACCGCGTTGCGCGAACGACGATCGCCTGACCGTTGCCAGCGAATGTCACGGCGTCAAGACCTTGTGCGACCGCGCAGTCGCCCGGCCGCAGTACATCATCGCCGATCCGCACTTCGCCCTCGCGCGGCAGGATCAGCACTGCCCCTGCATAGAGCGCGCAAAGCGCCGCATCGGGAACACCATCGAGGCGGTGGGCCTGAAAATAGCGGCCATTGGCCAACTCGACCGTGCCATGATCGGGGATATGGCGACGCAGCGCGGGATCGTGCGGCTCGCCCCTCGCCACCTTGATCCCGGCATCGAGATGCAGCGGGCGCGGGCGACCATAGTCATAGAGCCGATAGGTAATATCGGAATTCTGCTGAATCTCGATCAGGCTGACCCCGGTGCCGATGGCATGGACAGTCCCCGCCGGGATATAGAAGAAATCGCCCGGCCTGACCGGAAACCACACCAGCATGTCCTCGATACTGCCATCGAGAGCGGCGGCGCGCATCGCAGCATGATCGACAGCCCCATGAAACCCGACGCCAAGTGTCGCGCCCGGCTCGGCAGCGATCACAAACCAGCATTCATCCTTGCCCGAATCGCGCTCTCCGGCAGCGGCGGCCTGGGCGTCGTCGGGATGAACCTGAACCGACAGCCGGTCGCTGGTAAAGATGTACTTGACCAGAATCGAGGGCAGTTCGGCTGGCGGTTCGAACCAGATTTCGCCGATCCGCTTTCCTTCAAGGGCGATGAACGGAGCCGGCAGCACATCCATGCCCCAAGGCTTTTCCACCTCACGGATCGTCAGTTTGGTCACTGTTGCCTGCTCACTGGTTTACCGCACCGTGCAGCTTGCCCACCAATTGTGCGCCGCCGGGGGTGGTAATCATGATCTCGTTGCCATCGACGACGATGATCAGGTCTTCGACACCCACCACCGAAACGCGCGGTCCGTCGCTGTCGACAAGCACATTGCGGCAGTTCTTCAATTCCGCCGTGCCGCGAACCGCGTTGCCGTCGGCATCATGGGGCAGCGCCTCGTGCAGCGCCTGCCAGTTGCCGATGTCGGACCAGTTCATCGCCACCGGCACCATGGCCGCACGCGCGGTCTTTTCCATGACGGCATAATCGACGGATTCGCCGGCAACCGTGGCAAAGATCGCCGCGTCGGGATAAAATCGGTGACCTTCCTGATGCCCGGCAGCCACTGCGGCGCGCACAGCGTCGGCAATGTCCGGTCGGTGCAGGCTCAACTCGTCGAGGAATGCGCCGGCGCGAAATGCGAAAATCCCGCCATTCCAGGAATAGCCGCCATCGGCCAGAAACGCCCGCGCGCGGCCAAGATCAGGCTTTTCGACAAAGCGTTCGACGCGAAAGCCGCCGGTTTCGCCAATCGGCGCGCCGCGTTTCAAATAGCCGAAGCCGGTTTCCGGAGATGTCGGGCTGATCCCGAACGAGACCAGCCAATCGTCCGCCGCCAGCACCGCCGCCGCATGGGCCGCAGCGCGAAACGACGCGACATCGCCGATATGATGATCGCTGGGACAAACCAGCATGATCGCATCGGCGGGCAGACGCACGGCGGCCAGCGCGATCGCGGCGGCGGTGTTCTTGCCCTCGGGCTCGACGATGATCGTGCCCGCACCGGCTTGCGGCAATTGACTTTCGACCAGCGGGACATGGGCGGCACCGGCCACAACCACGGGATCGGCAAACCCGGCATCCTTGCTGCAGCGCAAAACGGTCGCTGCAAACAATGTCGTCTCACCGACCAGCGGCAGAAACGGCTTGGGCTTTGTCTTGCGCGAACGCGGCCAGAGTCTGGTGCCGCTTCCTCCACACAGGATGACAGGTACGATTGTGGTCACGCCGCAAAATCTCTCTTCGCAACAGCAAAATCACCACGCCTGCGATGGTGACCGTCCTGTCGCTTATCGTACCGGGCAGTGGGTGTCATGTCGAAAATGCGTCAGTTTTTGGGCCATGCCGGTTCCATTTTCACCGCCGCCCGACACCGCCGCAAGGCACCCCCTCGACAACACGTGACCACCACCTGAACAATCGCCCCAAAACACGCCCGATTGACGATTGACATCGATGTCATACGGACATATCCAGCCATCGAAGGCTACGCCATGGGGACTGCGCTTGCGTTGCAAGACGCCTGCCCCACGCTCAATCGGCGGAGCCCGGAACCGGAGGGGAATCCCATGAATCGCCATCACCTGGCGAGCGCACTTGTGCGCTCTGCGTCTGCATCCGCGATGATCGTCGCCGCGCTGTCCGCACCTGCGGCTCTGGCCCAATCTGCAACGACACCTGCCGCGGCACCGGCAGAGTCGACCACCACCGTCGACAACACCAAGCCCGCTGCCGACGAAATCATCGTCAGCGGCTATAGCGCCTCGCTCAGAAACGCGCTCAACACCAAGCGCAATTCCGACCTCATGATCGATTCGATCGCGCCCGAAGACATCGGCAAATTCCCCGACCAGAACGTGGCGGAATCGCTGCAACGCCTGCCTGGCGTGCAGATTGACCGCGCCAACGGCCAGGGCACTTCGGTCCTGATCGACGGGCTGCGCCAGAATGTCACCTTGCTCAACGGCGAAGCCTTTCTGACCGGCCGCGAATTCTACGTTGCAGGCGAATCGTCAGGCGGCGGCGCCGGTGCGGCGGCGCAATACGCCTCGCTCGAAGGCGTGCCGAGCGAGGAAATCGGCGGGATCGACGTCTACAAAAATCCGCAGGCCGGGATGGTCGAGGGCGGCATCGGCGGCACGATCAATCTCAAGGCCATCGACCCGCTGAGCCAGAAAATGGGCCTGACGGTTGCCGGCAACGTGCGCGGCACGCTCTCGTCGGGCGCCAAGTCGGTCACGCCCGACGGCACGCTGTTCGTTTCGTATAAAGTCAGCGACAATTTCGCCGTCTTTGCATCGCTGTCCTATGATCATGAAAAGACGCTGACCAACAGCTTTCAGGATCAAAACCGCAATCAGTGGCTGATCACCGACGATGTCACCAACCCGGTCTACGGCGCCAATGGCGGCGGGCTGACTGCGGCGAGCTTTGCCCACGGCGGCACCAACTACATCATCCCGCAGCTTGCCTATTTCACCAATGACAACGACGACCGCCGCATTTTCGGCGCGTCGGCGGGGTTTGCGGCCAAGCTCAGCGATGATCTGGCCCTGAGCGTCATCTGGTTCCACAGCCACGAAAACGATACCGACATCCAGTATTCAGACAAAGTCTGGTTCAACGGCCAAGGCTCGCCCGCCGGCGCCGCGCTGCCCGGGCTCATGGCCGGCGCCGCATCGTCGATCGACAGCAACGGCGTGGTGCAAAGCGGCCAGTTCTATGCCAACGGCGCCGAAACCTCGACGCTGTATCAGAACTCGACCTCGCATGCCGACAATTTCCAGGCCAAGCTGAAATTCGACAACAAGGACGGGCTGCGCCTCAACTGGGGCGGCGCCTATTCCTTCGCCGGTTCCGATCTTGAGGCCGCTCAGGCCGACGTCGAACATGGCCGCTACAATTCGTTCTCGGGCAATCCCACGACGTCGGCGCCAGGCTGCAACAACGGCGCCTCTACCTGCGGCACGGGCGGCACGCCGGGCTATACGTTCAACTGGGCCAATGGCGGCACTTCGGGCCTGCCGAGCGTGGGCTACAATTCCGACATTCTGTCGAACCCCAACAATGTCCTGTTCAAATCGAACTGGGCCTGGGCCAACAGGACGAAGCAGACCGCCTGGGATGTTCACACCGACGCCGCCTGGGACGTCAAGCCCGACATCACGATCGAAGCGGGCGTGCGCGGCGCAGGGCACGACGTCACGCAGATTTTCGGGCGCTATCTGATCTCCGCACCCAACGGCACCCCGATTGCCAATTGCTGCCAGTCGTCTTTCGGCGGCAACAACGTCTATTACCTTGATCCCGGCTATGCCGCGCTGCCCTATTCGACAGCGGTGTCCAATCCCAATCTGGCGATGGCCGTCAACGGCTTTGGCGTCGGCTCGATGATCGTCAAGAACCCGTGGACCGGCGGCATGACCAATCCGTCGACGTACCTTCAGACCGTGTGGCAGCAAGGCGGCGGCGGCAGCAACAATACCGAACGCTTCTTCGAAGACACGCTGAGTTCGTTCATGGTCAGCGACAAGACGCTCGCCACTTACCTGATGGCCGATCTGGGCGGCAAAGGCGCGCGGTATCACCTCAACCTCGGCGTGCGCTTCGTTTCAACCTGGCTGACCATCAACAACGCGCAGACCGCCGCCGTGCCGACATTCTATGGCACTGCGTCGTGGAACGGGGTCAATTCGAACAATGTGCCGGTGACGACCGACCGGCACTATAACGACGTGCTGCCGTCGCTGAATTTCGAATACAAGCTGACCGATCGGCAGATTTTCCGCTTTGGCGCGGCAAAAGTCGTCGCCGCGCAAGACCTGTTTTCGCTTGGCCTGGGCAACAGCTACAACTTCACGCGCCAGACCGGCGGGCGGACCAATGTCACCACCGGCCGCGCCGATGGTTATGCCTTTGCCGGCGGCACGGCGGGCAATGCCCAGCTCGATCCCTATCGGGCATGGCAGGGCGTCGCCGATTACGAAAACTATTTCGCGCCGGGCTCGATGGTCAGCGTCGCCGCATTCTACAAGAAAGTGCAGAACTTCGTCGAAACGCTGAGCGTCCCGACTTTGGTGGGCGACGATTTCGGCGGCACGACCTCCGATGTGACCAAGCCCGAAAACGCCGGGTCGGGCTGGATCTGGGGCCTCGAACTGGGCGCCCAGTGGCAGGCGCACGACGGCTTGCTCAAGGGCTTTGGCGTCGCGGCGAACTACACGCTGTCGCAATCGAGCGCGAACCTGCCGACTTCGTTCACGACCACCGCGCCGATCCCGGGCGTTTCAAAGCATGCGTTTACCGCCAACGCATTCTATGAATCGCACGGCTTTTCGGCCCGGCTGTCCTATTCGTGGCGCAGCAAGGCGATCAACGATTCGGGCGCCGGGGCAACGTTCTCGTTCCCCGACCAGTATGGCAATCAGAAGACCTATGAAATCTTCTCGGCGGCCTATGGTCAGCTCGACGGTCAGCTCGGCTATGACGTAAACGCAAACTTCGGCCTGGTGTTCTCGGCGCAGAACATCACCAAGGCCGCGCAGCACACCTACATGCAGTGGACCAACGAACCGTTCACGTATTTCAACTCCGGTCGGCGCGTGTTCTTCGGCGCCAAGTTCAAGTACTGATCCCTCCCTGCGGCCGCCGTTCCCTCACGGCGGCCGCATCCTTTTTCGCGAAAGCTGCCCCTCCCCGATGACCCGTGCTCGCACCCACCGGCGCCTGCGCCCGCTTGTCCTCGCAGCGCTCGCCATGGCGCAATCGGCCCAGGCGGAAACGCCCGGCACCGCGCATCCGGCGATCTGGCCGGCATACCGCTACCCCGTCACCCGCAATGCGGGCACAGAAGCGCACATAACCGAGCTTCTGGCGCGCATGACGCTGGAGGAAAAGATCGGCCAATTGGTGCAGGGCGACATCTGCTGCACCACGCCCGACGATGTGCGCCGCTATCACCTCGGCGCGGTGCTCAATGGCGGCAACAGCGGCCCGGGCGGCAATGACAAGGCCCCCGCGCAAGACTGGCTTCGCCTCGCCGATGCCTATTGGACCGCCTCGACCGATCGGTCGGCGGGCGGCGTCGGCATTCCGATTCTGTGGGGCACCGATGCCATCCACGGCCATTCCAACATCATCGGCGCCACGCTGTTTCCGCACAATATCGCGCTCGGCGCGACGCATGATCCCGATCTGATCGAACGCATCGGCGCCGTGACCGCAAGCGAGATCCGCGTCACCGGGATCGACTGGACATTCGCCCCGACTGTCACCGTGCCGCAGGATTATCGCTGGGGCCGCGCCTACGAGGGCTATTCGTCCGATCCGGCGCTCGTCGGACGCTATGTCGGCGCCATGCTGCGCGGGCTTCAGGGCCCGCCCAATGGCCGCGACCTGATCGCGCATGGCAAAGTCATTGCCTCGACCAAACATTTCATCGGCGATGGCGCCACTACCAACGGCATCGATCAGGGCGATGCCGCGATCAGCGAGACCGCGCTGCGCGATATTCACGGGGCGCCCTATGGCCCGGCCATCGAAGGCGGCGTCGCCACCGTCATGGCCAGCTTTTCCAGTTGGCAGGGCCGCAAGATGACCGGAAACGCCGGGCTTTTGACCGGCGTGTTGAAAGACCGCATGGATTTCGGCGGATTCGTCGTGTCCGACTGGAACGCGCATGGTCAGGTCGAAGGCTGCACCAATACCGCCTGCCCGCAGGCCGTGCTCGCCGGCGTCGACATGATCATGGCGCCCGACAGCTGGAAAGACATGGTCACCAGCCTGATCGCCGAAACGCGCGCCGGGGTGATCCCGATGACGCGCATCGACGATGCGGTGGCGCGCATCCTGCGCGTCAAGGCACGGCTCGGCCTGTTCGAAGCGGGCGCACCTTCAACGCGCCCGCTGGCCGGGCAATGGGATTTGCTCGGCAATGCCGCGCACCGCGCCGTTGCGCGCGAAGCGGTGCGCAAATCGCTGGTCCTGCTGAAAAACGATGGCGTCCTGCCGCTCAAGGCCCGCGCGCGGCTGTTGGTGGCGGGCGACGGCGCCGACGATCTCGCCCGCGCCTCGGGCGGCTGGACGATCAGCTGGCAGGGCACCGGGCTGACCCGCGCCGATTTCCCCGGCGCCACCTCGCTGTGGCAGGGGCTGAAATCGGCAGTGGAATCCGGCGGCGGCAGCGCCGAACTGTCGCCCGACGGCCATTATACGCAAAAGCCCGCTGCCGCCGTGGTCGTCTTCGGCGAGCGCCCTTATGCCGAATTTCAGGGCGATCTCAAATCCTTGCAACTGACGCCGGAGCTGACCGCGCCGTGGGAAACCATGCGCCGTCTGCGCGCGCAGCATATCCCGGTCGTCGCCGTCATGCTGACCGGGCGGCCCTTGTTCATCAATCCTGCGCTCAACGCCGCCGATGCCTTCGTCGTCGCCTGGCTTCCGGGCAGCGAGGGCGAAGGCCTGGCCGATGTGCTGGTCGGCGATGCGCGGGGCCATCCGCGCTTTCCCATCACCGGGCGCCTGCCGACGGCATGGCCGCGTACCGCGCGGGCGAGCGACGGCGCGCTGTTTCCCTTTGGCTATGGCCTGACCTGGCATGACCGGACGCGCGGCTGGGCGCCCTTGTCCGAAGATCCCGGCGTGCCCCCCGCGATCGACGCGCGCCGCTGGTTTGCCAATGGTCAACCCGGCAGCGGCTGGTCGCTGCGCGTCGAGGCCCCCGACGGCAGCGGATCGACCCGCCTGACCGCCGTGCCCGCCGAAGCGCTGGGCGGACGCATGCGCATTTCGGCGGTCGATTTCGCGGTGCAGGAAGGCGCGCGGCGCTTTGCCGTGAGCTCGGGCTCGGCAACCATCGCCCTGTCCGCCCCCGCCCCGCTCGATCTGGCGCGCGAGACCAATGGCGATGTCATGCTGCTGCTCACCGCGCGCGTGGCGCAGGCCCCGGCGCATGCCTCACTCGGCGCGGCCTGCGACGAACCGGCCTGCCATGCAGAGGTCCCGATTGCCCTGCCCGCGAGCGATCATTGGGTGCGCTATGGCCTGCCGCTCAAATGCCTTGCCGCGCATGGCGCCGATATGGCGCACCTTGGCGAAGCCTTTCGTCTGACGCTTGACGGGCCGGGCGATGTCACGATCGGCGAAGTGCGCCTGGGCAACGACGCCGAACAGATCCTGCCCTGCCCATAAAGCCTGTTCTGCCCATAAAGGAAGCGCCCATGGTCCTGATCAACCGACGCACCGCTCTTGCCGCGTTCGGCGCCGCGCCTTTTGCGGCAACCGGCGCCTGGGCCGCGCCCGATCGCTTTGTCCGCCGTGTCGGCACCGGCTTTGTCCGCGATGGCCGTCCGCTGCGCTATGCCGGGGCCAATGCCTGGTATCTCGCCTGGCTCGGCGCCGATCCGGTCGCGGGCCGCGCCCGGCTGGGGCGCGAGCTTGACCGGCTGCGCGCGATGGGCGTGACCAATGTGCGCCTGCTGGCCGGGGCCGAAGAAGGCCCCTTGCGCGCCAGCGTCACCCCCGGCTTCATCAACCGCGCGGGGCAGCACAACGAGGCGCTGCTGATCGGGCTCGACCATGCCATGGCGGAACTCGCCCGCCGCGACATGACCGGCGTGTTGTACCTGACCAACAATTGGGAATGGTCGGGCGGCATGATGACGCTGCTGTGGTATGAAACCGGGCAGTATCTCGATAACAACGACCCCGCGCATCCCTGGCCCGCCTTCCCCGACGCGGGCAGTGCGTTTTACGCCAACAAGGCGGCCGTCGCGCGCTTCTTCGGCTGGGTCCGCGCACTGGTCGGGCGGGTCAATACGGTCACGGGCCGCGCCTATCGCGACGATCCCGCGCTGATGGCCTGGCAATTGTGCAACGAACCGCGCCCCGGCGTCAGCCCGGACATCATGGAGCGCGTGCTGCCCGGCTATTACGCATGGATCGACGACAGCGCCGCGCTGATCCGCAGCCTCGATCCCAATCACATGGTCTCGCTCGGCATGGAAGGCACGATCGCCAGCGCGGGCCGCGAAGACATCGTGCTGCGCGCGCACCGCTCGATCGATTACCTGACCGCGCATGTCTGGCCGCTCAACTGGGGCTGGGTCGACGGCAAAAATCTGGCAGGCACATGGGACGCCGGACGACAACGCGTCGAGGCCTACCTCGCCACCCACCTGCGCCTCGCCACCACGCTCGGCAAACCGCTGGTCATCGAAGAATTCGGCTTCCCCCGCGACGGCGAGCTTTATGACCCACAAGTCCCCACGACATTCCGCCAACGCTATTACCGCCTGATCCACGGCGCCGCCGAAACCAGCCTCGCCACCGGCGGCCCGATCGCAGGCACCAATTTCTGGGCCTGGAACGGCGAAGCCCGCACCCCCCGCCCCGACCACCGCTGGCACCCCGGCGACCCCCTGATGGGCGACCCCCCGCACGAACCCCAGGGCTGGTACGGCAATTTCGACACCGACACCGCCATCATCGCGCAGATCAGGGAGCACGCCGCGCGGTTCGCGACCGCGTAGGCGCGACTCGCAGATGTGCACCGCGCCTTGGGGCAGCTATTCGGGACACTCCGGTTAGGCCGCTGTCAGCGAGCAAATGGGCCTAAGCGGCCATTCGCTCGGAGGCATTGAGCGGCTTGGCGGCCCGGATCGCCACCGGCAAGAATCGACCACTTGCCGTCGTTCCCTGATCTAACCGCGAACGTCGGCACTCGTCGCAAGCAGCCATTGCTTGCCGCTGAGCGGCGAGACGGCAAAATGTCAGTGCGATCCTTACGCTAGACATGGCCTGAGGTTGTCTCTGCTTGTCCGTCAGGAAGACCTTTGTCGTGTCCCCCTAACGGCCGGCTCACACGACATTGACCGCTACATCGATGTTGCCGCGCGTTGCTTTGGAGTAGGGGCAAATCTTGTGTGCTTCATCCACCAGGGTTTGGGCAACGCCTCGCTCCATACCCGGCAAGCTAACGTTAAGACGGGCGCTGAGGAAGTAGCCGCCTTCCGCCTGATGCAGATCAACTTCGGCGTCGATGGCCAGTCCATCGGGCACAGCAATTTTCATTTTATGGGCCACACCCATAATCGCGCTTTCAAAGCAGGCCGACCAGCCGGCGGCAAACAACTGCTCAGGATTCGTGCCAAGGCGGGCGGAGCTTGGCGACGAAATTGCCACATCCAAATGACCGTCTGAACTACGCGAGGCGCCACTTTCCCTGCCACCGGTGGTGTGGGTCTTGGCTGTATAGATGACTTTTCCGGTCTGCGCCGTTGTGGAATTTTGTGCGATTGTCATGTCACGCTCCTGCGCTTTCCGTCGCCCGTTGCTTAGATGACCAGATGCCGTCCAAGGAGCATCGGGAAATACCCCCACCCACCCCGGACCGAAATATCAGTCCCGGGTGCTGAGGCTGATGTCGCCAGCCCCTCTCAGGGTTTCACGAAGCGATAGGCGAAGCGATCAGTCTTGCCCTTGATCGAGGGATCGAACACCTTGATCGCGTGCGGATCGTCCTTGTTCGTGAGCATGGTGCTTTGCGCGTCCAGCACGAAGCCGGCCGCCTCCACTTCATCGCGGACGGACGCAGGGTCGATCCGATGCAGCGCCTGAGTGTCGCTCGTGCCCGACCCTGCGACGGCGGCGTGGTCGACGATGACGTAGCACCCACCGGGCTTCAGCCGCTCGTAAACGGCCCGATTGAAGTCGGCCGCCGTCGCGCCCTTGGCCTGCATCAGCGTGGTGTGGAGATCGTGGTAGAACAGGTGCAGCCACAGGACATCGGCTGGTTGCGTGACCTCCGGCATCGCCACGAGATCCGCCGAGACGGCTTCGACGTTCTCCCGGCCCGGCTCCTTCGCAAGCGTCCGCATGCGGCCGAGCGGATCGTCCTTGAAGTGGGCGACTTCGGCCGGCACGAAGCTGTAAACCCGACCCTCTGGTCCGATGACGTCGGAGAACAGGCGCGTCCAGTCTCCGCCGCCCGGGTAAACGTCGATCACCGTGGAGCCTGCATTGATGCGGGCGAACCGGATCAGCTCGGATTGCTTGGATTGGTCGTACATCGGAATCTCCTTATAGGGTTGCGCATGCTACGAGCGCGCGCGGTTCGGTATTATGAAGCGCGCAGATCGCTGCGGTCTTCGGGCGGATATCCAGCATTGCCAGACGGGGCGGCGGCCCGTGCCAGTGCCTGCGTGTCGATGTACTCCCGGATGTGCGCCACTTTGCCATCCCGGACCGTGATGGCGAAGATCCAGTCGTCCTCGAACGTCTTGTTCGTGGCTTTGATCCTTCCCCTCGCGAAGCCGACGACGAGGACCCGGTCTCTTTGCGCCACGAACTCCCGGAGTTCCGTGGAGGTTTCTATCGACCGCGATGCCGTCTCCAGCAAATCCGCCAGCCCGGCGTGTCCGTGGCGCGTTCCGGCCAGCGGCCAATCCTCGCCCGGAATGATCCACTCGATGTCTTGCGCGACCAGCGCCAGCAGAGCCTCCCTGTCGCCGCTGCCGAGCGCGGCAAAGAAGTCTTTCACGGTCTGGATGTTGTTCTCAATATCCATGGGAATTTCTCCTTGCGGAATGCCAAGGTCAGACCTGCGCCATGCCCCCATCGACGGCGAGATCCACGCCGGTGATGTAAGAGCTTTCGTCAGATGCGAGGAATGTGACAGCTGCGGCGATTTCCTCTGGCTTGCCAATGCGCCCCATCGGGATCTGCGACGTAAATTGGGCGGCCGCTTGCTCGGCTTGCTCAGGGGTAAGGCCTGTCGTCGTCGCCAAGGCAGGCGTATCGATGGGACCGGGGCTCACCACATTCACCCGAATTTTGCGGTCTTTCAGCTCCAGAGTCCACGCGCGCGCGAAGTTGCGGACAGCCGCCTTGCTGGCGGCGTAAGCGCTAAACCCCGGCAGCCCCAACACGTTCGATACCGATGAGGTCAGGATGATCGAACCGCCATCTCTGAAGAGAGGAAGGGCCTTTTGTACCGTGAAAAACAGCCCCTTCACGTTCACATCAAAGGTCTGGTCAAAATGGGCCTCAGTCGCTGCCGCGAGCGGTGCGATCGTTCCTGCGCCTGCGTTCGCGAAGAGAATGTCGATGTGGCCGTGTTTCTCTTTTACGACGGCATAGAGCCGGTCCAGATCTGCCAAGCGCGACACGTCGCCCGCGAACGTGGTGACGTCGCCCTTGATAAGGGCCGCGGCGTCCTTCAGTTCTTTCTCTCGTCGCCCGGTGATGACGACGCGCGCACCTTCTTCAACGAAGCGCTTGGCTGTGGCCAACCCGATCCCGCTGCTTCCGCCGGTGATGACAGCGACCTTACCTTCCAGTTTTTCCACGATATTCTATCCTTTGTTGTGTAGCCCAGACGCGAGATTGCGCCGGGTCAGAGCTGCGCCAGGCCGCCGTCGACGGCGACCTCGCTGGCGGTCATGAAGCTGCTGTCGGGCGAGGCGAGAAAGGCGGCCACGGCCGCGATCTCTGCCGGATCGGCCATGCGCTGGAGCGGGGTCATCGCGCCGTAGGCCTTCTGGCCTTCCTCGCCGAGCGCTGCCTTCGCGAGTTCGGTCGCCGTTGGCCCAGGCGAGAGCACGTTGATACGGATGCCACTCCCCCTCAACTCGTCCGCCCATGTCCGCGCGAGGTTGCGCACCGCTGCCTTGCTCGCGCTATAGGCAGTGAATCCCGGTGCGCCCGTTGTGCCGGCGCTCGATCCGGTCAGGATGATCGAACCGCCCGCGCCCATCAGCGGCAACGCCTTCTGGACCGTGAAGATCGTACCCTTCACATTGGTGTCGAAGGTCTCGTCGATATGCGCGGCGGTGATCTGGCCGAGGGCAAGCGGGCCGCCCGCCCCGGCATTGGCAAAGACGATGTCCAGCGTTCCGCGCGCCGCTTTCACCGTCGCGTAGAGCCGGTCGAGGTCGGCCTCATCGCTGACCGAGCCCTTCACCGCGCGGGCATCGGGCCCGAGTTCGGCTACGGCGGCGTCGAGCGCTTCCTGCCGGCGGCCGAAGATGAAGACGAAGGCGCCCTCCTCGATGAAACGCTTTGCCGAGGCGAGGCCGATGCCGGTAGCGCCGCCGGTGATAACGGCGGTCTTTCCATTCAATCTGTTCATGTCATGCATCCTTGGTTTCGCCGTCACGCGCTTTGGGCTGTGCGGGGAGATCCCCCGAGAGACCCAACATGGGTTCGCCGAAGGCAGGCTGTGAGTACGCAGCCGCGCATATCGGTGGTGCGCAAACGATCCAGCTAGACGATTGCGGGCTGCGGGGAGTATTGGGGCGGCATGGGCCGACACTGCGGGGAAATGCGCAATTTAGAGCCATGTGGCAGCCACAAAAGCCTCGGAATATACGCGCCCTGCCTCACCCCCGGCGGCCGCAATGCTGAGACGCTCGCGCGCATTGCGGCTTGGTGTGTTAGAATGGACTTCGGGAGCCGCACCCACGCGGCGCGGGATTGCACCATGGTCGACTGGGACGACGTTCGCTACTTTCTTGCCACCGCGCGCGGCGGCTCAGTGCGGGCTGCCGCCAAACGTCTCGGGGTGAACCACGCGACGGTGCTGCGACGCATCGCCCAGCTTGAGGAACACCTCGGGGCGCAGATGTTCGAAAAGCGACCTTCGGGCTACCGGCTGACAGCAGCGGGCGAGGAAGTCCTCGCGTTCGCGGAGCAGATGGAAGCTTCGTCGCACCAGCTGGAAACGCGCGTCTTCGGGCGCGATCAGAGCGTGCGCGGGCTTCTGCGGGTGACGCTGCCGCCGTTCCTTGCGACACACCTGCTCATGCCGGATCTCGCCGATTTTGCGCGTGTGCATCCGGACATCGAGATGGAGATCGTGTCGACCGGCGAGGTGATGAATCTGACTAACCGGGAGGCGGATGTCGCGATCCGCATAGTCTCCGATCGCGAGACTCTGCCGCTCAATTTGCACGGCCTGAAGGGGCCGGAGCTGTTCGCAGGCGTTTATATGTCTTGCGATCGACTGGCCGCGTGGCGTGCGGGCGCGTCGGATCCCATCCGGCCCATCGTTATCGGCGGTCAAGTCGTTCCGGACTGGGCCGATGAGGGCGAGGTTCATGCGACAGGGGTTCCGTTCAGAACGCCGGACGCTGACGCGCAGATCGCCGCGGCAAGGCAAGGGATAGGTATGACCAAACTGCCGTGCTTCGTTGGAGATGCCGATCGCCTACTGGCGAGGGTTCCGGGCATCGACCTGAAAACTCAGGCAACGCTCTGGCTTCTCACGCAGGGAGAGACACGCAAGACGAAGCGCGTGCGGCTCTTCACCGAGTTCGTATCCCGCAGATTAGCCGCCTACGCTCCGCTTCTCGCTGGGCTGTCCATATCGCGCGACTGATGCCCGGCAGGTCGGCTTCTGTCGCAAGCTGACGTACAACGGTGTAAGCGGGGATGGCAGCAAAGTCCCACTTTTCGTCATTCGCGATGCGAAGACAGGACCTGAATGTAGGGCAAGTTTGGACGAGCCAATCCCGGGCTGCGAACGACCGGAATGACGGCGGTTGCCGAGGCCGCCCACTACCCCGCAGGTGCCGCCGTCGACTGGCGCACCAGCAGTTCGTGCGCGTGGAGCACCGGCGGCGGCGCGGGTTCGCCCGCGAGGAGTTTGAGCAGGCCGTCGGTGGCGGTCATCGCCATGTCGAACACGGGTTGGCGCACGGTGGTCAGTTTGGGCATGATCAGGCGGGCGATGTCGGAATCGTCGAAGCCGGTGACCGACAAGTCGCCGGGGATCGACAGGCCCGCTTCGCGCGCGACGGTCATGGCGCCGACCGCCATGTCGTCGTTTTGCGCCAGAATGGCGGTCGGGCGCGGCCCGGGGCGTGACAGGATGCGGCGCATCGCCGCCTCGCCGCTGGCGAACGTGAAATCGCCGGGCTCGAAGCACAGCGCATCCTCACCGATGTCATGGGCGGCAAAGGCGCGGGCGTAGCCTTCGCTGCGCGCGGCGCTGGCGCGGTGGGTCGGGTCGCCGAGGATCACCGCCAGCCGCCGATGCCCGAGCGCGAGCAGGTGTTCGGCAATTTCGTGCGCCGCCGCCGTGTCATCGAGCAGAGAGCAGGCGCCCCGCCCCGGCTCCAGCCGCGGCGCGATCCGGCCATAGCGAATGCCTGCCGCATCGAGGCGGTCGAGCACGGCCAGTTCGTCGCTGCCCGGCGGGGCCAGCACCACGCCGTCGAGCGCGGCCGAGCGCAGGAATTCGAAGAAATCATCGGGCCGCGCGCAGACATCGCGAAACGGCAGGATGATCATGCGATAGCGTTCGTCGGCCAGCCGTTCGAGCACGCCGCGCTGCAATTCGACGACATAGCTCGGGCTGGGGCGTTCGTAGGTCAGCCCGATCATGAAACTGCGCCGGGTGATCAGCCCCTTGGCAGTGATGTTCGGCTGATAATTGAGCGCTTTGGCCACCGCCTTGACCTTTTCGCGCAAGGCATCCTTGACGAAAGGTTCGTCGTTCAACACCCGCGAAACGGTCTTGGGCGAAACGCCGGCGGCTGTCGCGATTTCATAGATCGTGGCGCGGCGCGAAATGGCGGTTCTCCGTGGTCTGCGCAGCGGTCTTGCGCGAAACCCGGCGGATTGACAAGCGCCTTGGCTACAGCGCCTTGCCGCAGGCCGTATCAGGCAACCACGCGGCCGGATTGGCGGCAAACGCCGGATCATCGAGCGCCTTGAGAAACGCGATCAGGTCCGCCGTTTCGCCGGGCCGCAGCGCGAGCCCATGGCGCCCGATCGCTTCGTCCAGGCTTTTCGCGCTGCCGTCGTGCCACCATGGCCCGGTCATCGCGACATTGCGCAAGGACGGCGTGCGAAACCGGCCCCGATCGGCTTCGCGCCCGGTCTTTTCATAGAGCCCCTGATCGGGCGCGCCCGCGTCGACCGGGCCCAGCAGATGAAAGCGCAGATCGGTAAACCGCACCCCCGCATGGCACCCGGCACAGGCGCGGCGAAATGTCCGCTCGCCGCGCTGCGCCCCGGAATCGAGCGCACCATGGTCCCACGCGCTGCCGTACGAAACGAGCGTGCGTTCGAAACTGGCAATCGCCTTGGCCACCGTGTCCAGATCGATCCGCCCGTCATTTTCGGGAAAAGCCTCGGCAAACATCCGGCGATAACAGCCATCGCGGCCCAGTCTCTGCGCGATCTGATCCGCGCGCCCGGCCATACCCATTTCGACCGGATGCGTGCCCATGACCGGCACGGCGACCTGCCGTTCCAGCGTGGTCTGCCCCGGATCTGCATGAGTCAGCGGCGAAAACCACGCGACATTGGCCAGCCCCGGCACATTGCGCCGCCCCGCCTCGCCGGTCACGCCGGGATGCGTGGTATTGCCGTCGCCAAAGCCATGCCGCGCCTCATGACAGGTCGCGCAGGCCATCGTGCCGTCGAGCGACAAGTCCGCATCATAAAACAACCGCCGCCCCAACTCGACTTTGGCCGCGCGCATCGGATTGTCGGCGGGGACCGGCGGCGGCGCCACGCCCGGCGGCAAATGCCATTCCCAGCCCGGCGCCGCCCCCACCAGCGCGAGCGGCAGCAACGACAAGATCACCCGCAATTTCACGGCCGGCGGATCACCATGACCTGGCTGTCGGGGCCGCCGTTCGCCGAAATCTGCAAGGTATAGACGCCCGGTTCGAGCCCGAAATCGACGATCTTGCGAATGCCGCTGCATGCCGGACCATGCCCGTGCGCCAGCGATTCCACCGCCTTGCCGTCTGCGGAAACCAGATCGATCCACGCCGGAGAGCCCAGCGCGACGCGATACGTGCCGCGCGTCGCCACGCTGACCTGCAACAGCCCGCCATAGCTGACCGAGCCGCCCGGCTTTTCCGGCCGCAGCGGATAAGTCACCGCCGGGGTCTGCAACAAGCTGACAAGCGCCGCCTGCCCCATGACCAGCGCCGTCCCCGGCACACCGGCAGCAGCCTTGCGCGCCACCGGCTGGCCCCAGGCGGCAAGCTCCGGCGGCAGGACGCCCGGCGCGGTGCAGGTCGGCGCCTCTTCCGCCGCGAAGGCGACATGCGGCGCAGCAATCGCGACCGCCGCGGCAACAATCATCCATGTCCTTGAAATCACGACACCCGGTTTCCTTGCCAATCTATGTTTCCAAAAATATAGCAGCGCATTGCACAACATAACAGCGCTACATGAGGGGGCCCCCATGCGTTCGCCATTCCTACCCTGTCTTCTGCTTTCCGTCAGCCTGCCCGCCGCAGCGCTCGCGCAATCCGCTCCGGCACCCGAAAAGGCCGAAACGGCCAATGCCGACGGGGCGTTTTCGCTCGGCCAGATCGTGGTCACCGCGCCGCAAGGAGCGCCGCTTACCATCGGCAGCGCGACACTGACCGCCAAGACCATCGCCGCGTTCGACCGCGTGGCGCTTGACGATGCGGTCGCCATGATCCCCGGCGTCTATGCGGGCGCCACCGGCGGCACGCGCAACGAACGGCTGATCTATGTGCGCGGGTTCAACCGCTTTGAAGTGCCACTGCTGATCGACGGTATCCGGGTCTATCTGCCGGCCGACAACCGGCTCGATTTCGGGCGATTCATGACCAGCGACATTGCCGAAGTGCAAGTCGCCAAAGGCTATGTCTCGGTGCTCGACGGGCCGGACGGCATGGGCGGCGCGATCAATCTGGTCACGCGCAAGCCGACCCGCGCGCTCGAAGCCGAACTCGCCGGCACGCTGAACCTCGGCCATGAAGCCGAATATGCGGGCTACAATCTGTCGGGCCGGATCGGCACCGCGCATGACCGCTGGTACGTCGCGGTCAGCGGCGCACGCAACTTTGTCGATCACACCGATCTTGCCGGCGGCTTTGTCCCGACCGCAACGCAAGGCGCGGGGCATCGCGCGCTGAGCCGGAACGAAGACTGGCGCGTCAACGTCAAGGCCGGGTTTACCCCCAATGCGACCGACGAATATTCGATCAACTATACCCGGCAGGAAGGGTCAAAGCTGGCCCCGCTGTCGACGGTCGATCCGCTGTCGGCACAGAAATACTGGACCTGGCCCGCATGGAACATGGACAGCATCTATGCGCTGACCCAGACCGCGCTCGGCGATTCCGCCACGCTGAAAACGCGGGTCTATCGCAACACGTTCTACAACCTGCTGCGCAGTTTCGATGACCAGACCGAAACGACGCAAAGCAAGGGCTATGCCTTCAACAGCCCCTATTGGGACAAGGCCTGGGGCGGATCGGCAGAATTGACGCTGAAACCCATGGCGGGCGACCGGCTCAGCCTGGCCGCGCATTACCGGCTCGACCTCCACCATGAACAGCAGACCAGCTTTCCCGGCGCATCGACCGAGCCGATGCTGACCGACAAGGAAAACACCTTCAGCCTCGCCGCCGAAAACGAATTGACACTGGCACCGGGCTGGACCCTGCTGGCAGGCGCGGGCTACGACTGGCGCAATATGCACGATGCCATGGCCTATGGCGCGCCGCTCGGCAGCAATCCCAAGACGACGCCGAGCGTGCTCTACAACTGGCCGCTGCACGACACGTCGGCCTGGAGCGCGCAAGCGCAAGTAAGCTGGGCGGTCGATGCGCAGACATCGCTTCACGCCAATGTCTCGTCGCGCGTGCGCTTCCCCACGCTGTTCGAGCTTTACAGCCAGAAATTCGGCACCTCGATCCCCAACCCCGATCTGCGCCCCGAACGCGCGACCAATTTCGAACTGGGCGGCAGCCACCGGTTCCGCACCATCAGCCTCGACGCGGCGGCGTTCTATTCGCACCTCAATAATGTGATCGTCTCGCAGCCGACGCTGGCCTATTCATGCACGGCCAGCACGACCCCCGGCCCCTGCTCGGCCACCAGCATGACGCAATCGATCAACGCGGGTAATGGCGATACATACGGCGCCGAGCTGTCGATCGAAGCGCAAGTCACGCGCACGCTGAGCCTCGGCGGCAATTATACATGGGTCCATCAGATCGTGCATTACCCGGCCAGCGTGATTGGCAATGTCTATAGCGCGCCCGCGCCCGATCCGACCAACGTCCCCGACAGCAAGGCATTTGTCTATGCCGACTGGGCCCCGCTCGCCCGGCTGCATCTGCGCCCCGGCGCCGACATCGAATCCAACCGCTGGACTGTCACCGATGTCGCCCCGATCACTTATTACCGCACCGGGCATCACTTAAACGCGCAAGTCAGCGCGGAATACGAAGTGACCAAAGCGGTGCGCGCCACCGTCGGCGTGCGCAATCTGCTCGACCAGAATTACCAGCTTGCCTCCGGCTACCCCGAACAGGGCCGCAGCTATTACGCCAGCCTGCGCCTGACCTATTGAGGCGTGCAGCTTCCCCTTTTTTCAAAATCTTAAATTGCATCGCCTAACGTTTACGCCACGTCTGTACCAAGACCCGGTTCAGGCGTGGCAAAAAGGGGATCGGCAATGCGCGTGATGGTGACCGGAGGCGCGGGCTTCATCGGCTCGGCACTCGTGCGCCATCTCGTGCTGGATTGCGGGCATGATGTCCTGACGATCGATGCGCTGACTTATGCCGGACACCTGTCGTCGCTGCGGGAGGTCGATGGCCATGCCAACCACCGCTTCGTGCGCGCCGACATCCGCGACGGGGCCGCGATGCGCGCGGCGATCGACAGCTTTCGCCCTCAGCGGATCATGCATCTGGCGGCGGAAAGCCATGTCGACCGCTCGATCACCGGCGCGCAGGATTTCATCACCACCAATGTGGTCGGCACGTTCACTCTGCTCGAAGCCGCGCGCGCCTATTGGCAAACTCTCGCCCCCGACGAGGCGGCGGCCTTTCGCCTGCTCCATGTCTCGACCGACGAAGTCTATGGTTCGCTGACCGGCGCTCCCGACAGCGGCGCCGGGTTTCGGGAGAGCACGGCTTACGATCCCTCCTCGCCCTATGCCGCGTCAAAGGCCGCCAGCGATCACCTCGCCCGCGCCTGGCACAGAACCTATGGCCTGCCGGTGATCGTGACCAATTGCTCGAACAATTACGGGCCTTATCACTTCCCCGAAAAGCTCATTCCGCTGACCATTCTCAATGCGCTCGAAGGGCTGCCCCTGCCGGTCTATGGCCAGGGCGAAAACGTGCGCGACTGGCTCCATGTCGATGACCATGCCCGCGCGCTCGATCTTGTCGCAACACGCGGACGACCGGGCGCAACCTATAATGTCGGCGGGCGCAACGAACGGCGCAACATCGACGTCGTGCGGCGCATCTGCGCAGTGCTCGACGAACTGCGCCCCGGGGCAAGCCCCCACGCAACGCTGATCCGCTTTGTCACCGACCGCCCCGGACACGACGCTCGCTATGCCATCGATGCCACTCTGATCGAGACCGAGCTTGGCTGGCGCGCGCAGGAGAGCTTTGACAGCGGAATTGCCAGGACCGTCCGCTGGTATTGCGACAACGCCGACTGGTGGACCCCGCTGCGCCGCGCCTATCGCGGCGAACGCCTCGGCCTTGATCGGGAAACACAGTCATGAAGGGCATTATCCTCGCCGGGGGCACCGGAACCCGGCTCTATCCGATCACACTGGCGACTTCGAAACAGCTGATCCCGGTCTATGACAAGCCGATGATCTATTACCCGCTTGCCACGCTGATGCTGGCGGGAATCCGCGAAATCCTGATCATCACCACCCCCCACGACGCCCCCGCCTTCCGCGAACTGCTCGGCGATGGCAGCCAGTGGGGCCTAAACCTCGCATACGCGGTCCAGCCGCAACCCAACGGTCTTGCCGAAGCGTTCCTGATCGGCCGGGACTTCATCGCCGGGGGCCCGTGCTGCCTCGTCCTGGGCGACAACATCTTCTTTGGCCATGCCCTGCCGCAGACTCTGCGCGAAGTCGCCGCGATGCCCGGCGGCGCCACGGTGTTTGCCTATCACGTCGCCGATCCCGGCCGCTATGGCGTGGTCGAATTCGACGCGCAGGGCCACGCGCTGACCATCGAGGAAAAACCGGCACATCCGAAATCGCACTGGGCGGTCACCGGCCTCTATTTCTTCGACGAAAATGTCGCCGACATCGCTGCGGGCCTCACCCCGTCGGCGCGCGGCGAGCTGGAAGTGACCGATGTCATCACCGCCTATCTGAAACGCGGCTGCCTCTCGGTGCGCCAATTGGGCCGCGGCTATGTCTGGCTCGACACCGGCACCCCCGACAGCCTGCTCGACGCCGCCGATTTCGTCGGCACGCTCGAACGCCGCCAGGGCATGAAAATCGCCTGCCCCGAAGAAATCGCCTGGCGCCAGCACCTGATCGACGACGCCACCCTCGCCCAGGCCATCACCCGCCTCGGCCGCAACAGCTATACCGCCTATCTCCAGAGCCTGCTGGACCGGCGCTAATGCTGCGAACCGGCAGGACGCTCGCCATCAACTGCGTTTTATTCGCCATCTTCGCGGCGGGAAAAGAAATAGGCGCCGACATCGGCGGCGATCGGGCTGGCAGGGTTTGCCCATCGTAACGGGCGTCCCGGCTCGGCGATCAGATCGCGCGCAGGGTCAAAGTCGTTGTCGGTAAGGATGCGATAGCGACCGGAATAATTCCGGTTGGTCATTGAGCCGTGCCAGAGGTGATAGACCGTTTGCGGCAGATCCTCGAGATGGGCAAACAAGCCCTTGTGCCGCGCACGCGCCGCCCACCGATGGAGATGTGCCCAATGCGCTTCGGTGTGGGGCCGCTGCCGCCATGTCTGTTCGAGCCGTCCCAGTTGCGCAAAAACGGTCATTGCGTCGGCACCGCCGACAACATTGCCTTCGTAAAGGCCGCTCGCAACAAAGGTCTCTCGCAGCGCGGCCCACGCAAAGCCATAGACGTTGTACAACTTCGGAATGGCGTCCGCACCGTTCGCGAGTGGATCGCTTCTTTTGCCCCACACGCCTTCAATGGCGTCGAACTGCCCCTCGCGCAGGGATCGCGCGATGGAAATGCCGGATAGCAAGGGCGTCAGACCGGCGCATTGCGCGATGTCCACGGTTTGCGGATCGATGTCTTCCGCCAGATGGTGCGCCGTTTCAAACAATTGCACCATGCCGCCATGCTCGTCCAGCGCGGCGCGCGCCTTGATCGGCCAGTCCGGGTCCGAGAAAAGAAGGTCGGCGTCCACCCAGGCGACATAGCGCACATGGGGCGGCAACATCGACGCGCCGATATTCAGCAGCCGCTCCTTTTGCCAGATGCGATCATCTCCGCTCAGACGCACGACCATGTCGGCGTCGGTGTCCTGCAATTGGCCCCGGCCATCCGGCGTCAGTTCGACAACCAGCAGCGGTGCGGTCAATTGCCGTCTGAATGCGTGAAAGTTCTGTAAACGCCGCCGATAGCCCGCCGGATTGTAATAGGACGTGATGACCCACAGCGGATCGGACGGCGACCGGTCTTGCAGCGTCACCCGACGACCTCGCACTTGAATGCGCGCAATTTCCCGGCGGCAGTGCGGTCAAGATCCGGCACGAACTCGATCACCGTTTCGAACAGCCCGCCCGATGCTTTCGCAACCACATTCTCGACTATGGAAAGTTCGTCTCCCGTCAAGGCGCGAGAGGCCACGATCTGGAGCGCGATCTGCGTAAAGCTGCGCTGAACCAGCCGAAACTCGCGTATCGCGGGAATGCCGGACAGGCGATAATGACTGATGTCGGCGCGTCGCCTTTCGCCATTTGCGAGCAGGAAATAATCATCCGCGCGCCCGACGACGCGTTTCAGTGCCAGAAGGCCCCGGCCGCACGAGCACGGTTGTGCAACTTCCGCCTCATCGCCGATTTCATAGCGAAGCAGCGGCATCGAGAAGTTGTGCAGCGGCGTCAATACGACCCTGCCGATTTCCCCAGGCCGACAGGCCCCGCCATCGGCGTTGAGAATTTCCACCAGCGCGATTTCGGACTGGACATGCAGATTGGTGGTTTCCGGGCATTGCAGCGCAATATAGCCGGTTTCACCGCTCGTGTAGTTTTCGACGATCTTGCAGCCGAAAACCTTCAGGCAATCCTCGCGCAGTTCATCGCTGACTTGCTCGGATGCGGTAAAAACTGCGCGCATCGCGCCGACTTTCTCCCGCTTGTCGCGGATATGGGAAATGAGCAGCCGCAGATAGGATGGAAATGTATAGAGATAGGCTGGCTGCATCTTGCGAATGAAAGCCACCTGCTGCGCCGTAATTGCTCAGGTTCCCTGTTTCCAAGGCGATCTTCTGATCTGGCCCGGCTGCGTTGGTCAGGCTGGCAGGGGTATCGGCGCACCGGCGAGTGTAAGGCGGATGGCGTCGATGGCGCGGACGGATCGGCGTCGACCTGTTTCCACGGCTGAGCGCACATCGGCATAGAGTTCGGCGGCCCATTCTGCGCGGAAGCCGTTGGTCACCTTGCGATAGACGGTGCAGGGCCGCACCGCCCGCTCTGAACCGTTGTTGGTGGGGCTAATTTGGCGGTTGGTGACAAAGACGAACAGATAGGCGCGGATTTTCCTGAACACTTTGTGCAACGCGATGCCGGCCGGGTTCTGGGGCGTTGCGGCCATGATCTTGTCGAGGCGTTGGTCCAGCTTGCGCTCATAGGCCTTGAGCGTGGCGTCGCGCAGCTTGTCCCGCCTTCGTCCGATGGCGCAGGCGTCGGCCAGCAAGCGGCGCAGTTTAGGGGCAAGAACCGTGTCGCCCTTGTCGATGGCGTATTGCACGTCGCGGATCAAATGAGCCAGGCAGTATTGGTGGTCTTTGACCGCCCAGCCAATCTGGCCGCCGTAGCGATCGGACACCCAATAATCGGGCCGCCACTCACCCAGAAAATTCTCCACCACCGTCTTGGCCCGGCTTTGATTGCCCCGGAACACCGCCGTAAGGTCATGGTGAAACACCCACAGCCAGCGGTTCTTTTTGCCGACCCGCATACCGGTTTCGTCCGAGGCGATGACGGTTCCGGCCATCAGATCCAGCTTGAAACGCGCCGTCTGGGCGGCGAAGGCGCTCTGGCTGGCCTTGAGGATATTGACGATGGCACCCTCGCTGATCTCCAGCCCGACCATGTCGAACACGATATCCCGCAACCTATTGAGAGGAATCGCCTGGACTGAACGCAGATAGATGATCAGGGCGCAAAGGTTGGGACCAAACGGCGAGCCGGGTTCCAACCCTGCAGGAGCCGCAGCCTTAAACCGCTTGCCGCAACACGGACACAGACCGCCCTGCAAGGTCACCTGCGTCACATCCGGCTTTATCGGCGGGATTTCCACGCAGTCGTAGGTGTGTTGCGCAATCTGCGCCACCGCCGATACGTCCGCCCCGCAGCCGCAGGTCGCCGCCGCCACCGTCAGCTTGCGGGTGGGATCGGGGTGCAGGGCGCGGTGTGCGCCGCGATGCGGTTTGCCCTTGGGCTTTGAACCGCCGGAGCCTGATGGCTTGTGTCCTTGCGACGGCGGCACGCTGGAATTGCCGGGGCCCTTGCGGGGACCGTTGAGCTTGGCCTCAAGGTCGGCCACCATCGCCTCAAGCGCAGAAATCCGCGCCAGCAGCATGGCGATCACGGCGTCCTTGTCGGTCAAATCAGGCGGCGGTGTCATCCATATGTTGACTCACATCCACGCGTCTGATGCAATCAGAAAAGTTACTCCGCTTCGACAACACTCCCCGCTGGAGCGTTCACAATTTTTAAAGCCCCATGAGCATGACCGAAACCGCCACCCCCCTCCGAAAGAAAAAGTCTACTCAAAACCGGTTGGTCACAATTAAGGTCAGCCTGCGCGGCTCAAAGCCGCCGATCTGGAGGCGTCTGGTGATGGCGGCCTCCTCGAGCCTCGCCGATCTGAATTTCGCCATCCAGGACTCGATGGGTTGGGGCAATTGCCACTTGCATGCGTTCGAAATCGATGGACGTACCTATGGCGACCGGAGCGTCATGGACGATATCACTGATGAAAGTCGATTATCATTGAACGGTATTGTGAATGCCGGGACCCACCGCTTCAGCTACACCTACGACTTCGGCGACAATTGGGAGCACGCAGTCACCATTGAAAAAATTACCTACGCCGACACCCCTACACCACGCCCGGTCTGCATCGCTGGCAAACGCGCCTGCCCCCCGGAGGACTGCGGCGGCATTTGGGGCTACAAGGACCTGCTCGAAGTGCTGGCCGACCCAAGCCATCCAGAGCATGCCGACACGAAAGACTGGATCAACGACGATTTCGATCCAGAGGCCTTCGAGGTCCCTGACGCCAACATCAGGCTCGGATCACAACTTTCCTGATCACACCATCACGGCTTCGTCGATAGGGGGCTGAGCAATTACCCTATGTCGACAGCTCGATCGGCG
>Ga0302157_10000196_pt1 | contig 79772 bp, 71 predicted proteins | sample I_Bog_N3_3_FD_193502 | JGI IMG/M metagenome (GOLD analysis project Ga0302157, IMG submission 193502) | Peat permafrost microbial communities from Stordalen Mire near Abisko, Sweden - I_Bog_N3_3 | ecosystem: Environmental > Terrestrial > Soil > Wetlands > Peat | place: Sweden: Abisko, Stordalen... | reverse complement strand
ACCTACCTCCAGAGACCAGATTCACGCCCCTCACGGGAGAAAGGGAGGGAGGTCAGTGGGGCTCAGGGCGCCAGCCCCGGCTGCGTAGCAGGCGGTGGGTGCGGGTCAGGAACTCCGTCGAGTCCGCAAGATCCGCTTTGGAAATCCTCGTGTGGTGCCACTGTGCGTCCTCCAGCCGGGGAACGCGCGAAATATCCTTCTCCCACTGGCCGGGATCGGTGCGGTGGTGGTCGCCCTCGTAGTCGAAGCTGAGGCGAAAGCGCGGATAACAGAGGTCGGGCATCGCCAGAAAGCGGCCCCTCTCATCGAACAACTCGAGATTGACCTCGGGGATGGGAAGTCCGGCCCGGATCATCCGCACTCTCATGGCGGATTCCGTGGGCGAGTCGGCTCGATCGGACAGCAACGGCAGCGCGGACACGAGCGTTGGGCGACCGCGACGCCCCGGATAGTGGGCGACCGCCCAGGCGAGCTGCGCCCGCTCGAGTCGCAACGATGGCGGCCGCCTGTGCCAGAGCAGGTTGTCACCGGCCGCGACGAGCTCCTCCTCCCGAAGAATCGTCGCCAGGTCGCACCAGGTTCGGGCCATCGAGGTGACCCGCAACCCGCGGATACGGGTCAGGTCGCCGTCGCACAGTTGCAGCCGATGACCGATGACGCCGCGTCCACGCGGGGCGCGTTGTTCCGTCGATACGGATGCGTGCAGCCGCGGGTCGTCCTGGAAGCGCCGGGGCAGCGGAATGCCCCACAGTCCGGCTGCGGATGCGTGCGAGATGAAGTGGCCCGGCGCTGCCCGGGACAGGTAGGCGCGAGCAGTGCCTTCGAGTGTCGAGGCATCCTCGAGGCTCGATCGCACACCCCAGAACGGGCGCGCAAGGTCGGCACTGAAGAGTCGGGTGGGTCGTACGCCGGCGACGAGCGCATCCCTCACGGGGAACGGGTTGTCGGCGAGTTCTTCGGGTAACGGATGCGGATTTGGCATCCCGATAGCTTTCAGGTTCCACGACTCACGCGTGCTTCTTATCCACATCCCGTCGGGGGCGTCAATCCGGTCTGTGGGGTGCGCTCCAGGGACCGGATTGACGCCCCTCACGGGGAAATTGGCAGATAGCGACTAGTACCCTTGGAGCATGAGCCCAGACCGCGAGGACTACCTTCTTCCCCTGGACGGCACGAACATCACGTCCCTGCCCAAAGTGTCGCTCCACGACCACCTCGACGGCGGCCTGCGCACCACAACCATCCTCGAGCTCGCCGACGAGATCGGTCTCCAAACGCCCGCCACCGAGCCCGGATCGCTCCAGGACTGGTTCGATGAAAGCTGCGACTCCGGTGACCTCGTCGACTACCTCAAAACCTTTGACCTCACCATCGCTGTCATGCAAACCGCAGAACAACTCCACCGTGTGGCCCGCGAATTCGTACAGGACCTGGGTGCAGACGGGGTGATCTACGGAGAGATCCGGTGGGCTCCCGAACAACACCTCACCAAAGGGCTCACCCTCGACGAGACAGTCGAGGCCGTTCAATCCGGGCTCGAGGCAGGGGTTGCCGATGTGCGGGCAACCGGGGCGAGCATCCGGGTCGGCCAGCTGGTCAGCGCGATGCGACACCTCGATCGGGGTCTTGAGATCGCGCAACTCGCCGTGCGGCACCGGGAACGCGGTGTCGTCGGATTCGACATCGCCGGGCCCGAGAACGGATTCCCCCCGTCGAACCTGCAGGATGCCTTCGACTACCTTGCGCGCGAGTACATGCCCCGCACCGTCCACGCCGGCGAGGCGGCGGGCCTGGCGAGCATCGAAAGCGCGCTCTTCGAGGGGCGCGCCATGCGACTCGGCCACGGCGTGCGAATCGCTGAAGACATCATCCTCGAGCGCGAGGACGAAGAAGGCACCTACGTCGCCCTCGGTGCCATCGCGCAATGGGTCAAAGACCGCGAGATAGCTCTCGAAACGAGCCCGTCATCCAACCTCCAGACGGGTGCCATCGCGCAGTGGGGTGACGACCTGATCGACCATCCATTCGACCTGCTGTACCAGCTGGGTTTCACCGTCACCGTGAACACCGACAACCGACTGATGAGTAACACCACCCTCAGCCGGGAACTCGCGCTGCTGGCCGACGCTTTCGGATACGACCTCGCCGACCTTGAGGTGTTCCAGCTGAACGCCGCGTCGTCCGCGTTCCTGTCCCTCGAGGACCGCGAGGACCTCACGGCCCAGATCCTGCAGGGGTTCGGGCGATCCTGAATGTCACTTCCCGCCCTACCTGTCGAAGCGATCCGTCTCGGCGTTGACGCCGCAGACTGGCGGGATGCCGTACGCGCCGCCGGCGTCGCGCTCACGAACGCCGGATTCGCGACCCCCGCGTACGCGGACGAGATGATCCGGATGATCGACGAACACGGCCCATACGTCGTGATCGCACCGGGGCTGGCCCTGGCTCACGCTCGACCCGGCCCCGCGGTGCTCGCCGACGGCATCGCGGTGGTCACCCTCCGGACGCCCGTCGACTTCGGGCACCCCTACAACGACCCGGTGAGTGTTGTGCTCGCGCTCGCGGTGGCTGCGGCGGATGCCCACGTCGCGCTCGTCGCCGAACTCGCCAACCTGTTCAACGACTCGAACGCCATCGCAGAGCTTGCCGCCGCATCGTCGACCGTCGAAGTTCAGCGAATCTTCGGATCCTCATCGTGAATCCCGGGCGAGCGTGAAAATCGTCGCCATCTGCGGTGCGGGCATCGGGTCGAGTGCGATCCTCAAAGTCAATGCCGAGCGGGTGCTCGGCCGCCTGGGAATCGAGGCGGATGTGACGGCGGCACACCTGGCGTCGCTGGCGACCGATGCTGCCGATGCCCAGGTCATCCTGACGAGCCCCGAGTTCGTGGAACGCATCGGCAAGACCAACGCCGACGTGATCGTGGTGCACAACTACTTCGATACGAAGGAACTCACGCAGAAGCTGCAGCAGGCGCTGGGCTGAGCGGCTTGCGAAGGAACGCGGTCAGCACGAAACCGGCCAGCCCGAGGATGTCCAGCACGGGCAGCACCGCGAGAAGCAGTAGGACGAGCAGCGCTATCCGCCCGCCAAGGCTGACGCCCTGCCGGGTGCCGGCGAAGCCGTAGGCCGTTGCCGCGAGCAGGTAGGCCACAGCACCGATCACGATCGCGACGACTACCGCCGGGCGGAGCGTCGTGGGCGGATGACCGAACAGCACCTGCTGGCTGATCAGCCAGTTACTGAAGGCCGACTCGAACGCGAGGGCGGAAACAGCTGCGAGCACCGGAACGCCGGCGCGAAAGTACCGGTGCACGATTCGCACGCCGAGCAGCACACGCCCGCCAATCCCGGCGGCGAGCAGCCCCAGGATGGCCACCACCAGGCCCAGCGTGGGGGTCCCGTTCACGGCGTCGGAAAACAGCAGCGTTTCGACGATCGCGAAGACGAGCCCGACAAAGCCTGCAACGACCAGTGCACGACGCGACATGCAGCCAGTGAATCACGCACCATTGAGCAATCGGCGCATTCCGTCTTCCAGCGTGGCGAGGCGACCGCGCGCATCCGCCACTCGCTCGGCCGCATCACCGGTGACGCTGGACGAATCGATATACACCTTCAGCTTGGGTTCGGTGCCGCTGGGCCGAACGACGATTCGCGACCCGTCAACCATCCAGATGCGCAGGATGTCGCCCGGCGGGAACCCGCCGATCCCGGTCGCGAAGTCCTCGATCTCACGGACGCCGATCGGGCCGAGGCTCGCCGGCGGATTGGCCCGCAGGGAACCCATGATGCGCGGGATTTCGGCCAGGTCGGTGAACCGAAGCGAGATCTGGGCCGATTCATGCGCGCCGATGAGCCCGGCCAGCCAGGTCGCCTCATCGGCGAGGGTCCTGCCCTGCGCCTTCAGCTCGGACGCCAGCGAAAGCAGGTCGACGGCCGCGGAGATACCGTCCTTGTCACGGACCACGTCGGGATCAACGAGATAGCCCAGTGCTTCCTCGAAACCGAACACGAGACCGGGCGCCCGGGAGATCCACTTGAACCCGGTCAGGGTCTCGACGTGCGCAAGACCGCGCAGTCGCGCAATCGCGGCGAGCCCCGGGCTGCTGACGATCGAGCACGCGAGCGTGCCACCGGTAGCGCGCTGGGCGGCACGCCAGCCGAGCAGAAGTCCCACCTCGTTGCCGCTCAGGCGCCGCCATCCGTCTTCCGTGGGGATTCCCACAGCCAGCCGGTCGGCGTCTGGGTCGTTGGCCAGCACCAGGTCGGCACCCGTCGCGCGCGCGCGAGCGAACGCCAGGTCGAGCGCCCCCGGCTCCTCCGGGTTGGGGAATGCGACGGTCGGAAACGCGCTGTCCGGTTCGAGTTGCTCGCCGACGGTAGCGGGCTCGACGAATCCCGCCTGGGCGAACACCCGCCGTGCCGTCTCCCATCCCACGCCGTGCATCGGTGTGTAGACGACACGAGGCTGGGCACGAGCGGCTCCCACCGCCGCGGTCGCAGCGACGTACGCGTCGAGCACGGCGTCGCTCGCCACCGAGTACGCCGTCGAGCGTGGCAGCAACCGGGAGTCGCCGGCCGCGACGGCAAGGATGTGGCCAGCGATCTCGCCATCGGCGGGCGGGATGATCTGCGATCCCGAATCCTCGCCACCGAGGTAGACCTTGTAGCCATTGTCCGCAGCCGGGTTGTGGCTTGCGGTGACCATGACCCCCGCGCTGGTCGCGAGGTGTCTCACCGCGAACGCGAGCACCGGAGTCGGCAGCAGTCGAGGAAGCAGGGTCGCCGCGACTCCTGCGCCGGCAAGGATCTCGGCCGTGTCGGTCGCAAAAACGTGCGAATTCTTGCGTCCGTCGTAGCCGATGACGGCAGACGGATGCTCGTCACGCGACAGAAGGTAGCGGGCCAGCCCTCCGGCGGCCTGCGCTACGAGCACACGGTTCATGCGATTGGGCCCCGCACCGAGCGCACCGCGGAGCCCGGCCGTGCCGAATTCGAGCCGCACGCTGAATCGGTCTTCGAGTTCGGCGTAGGCCGCCGGTGACCCGGCGCGTGCCTCGCGCAGCAGGGCGTCCAGTTCGGCCACCGTCTCGGCATCCGGGTCCTGGTCGCGCCAGTGCTCGGCCACGACCAACAGGTCGCCGCTCACAGCCGCTCGACGATCTTCGCGAGAAGCGCGCTGATAACGGGCTCGGCATCCTTGCCGGCCTGGATGACTTCGGCGTGGCTCAGCGGGGTTTTCTGGATTCCGGCGGCCAGGTTGGTGATGAGCGACATCCCGAGAATCTCCATGCCCGCCTGCCGGGCGGCGATCGCCTCGAGTGCGGTGGACATTCCGACGATCGTTCCGCCGATGGTCTTCGCCATCTGCACCTCCGCCGGGGTCTCGTAGTGCGGCCCCCGGTTCTGCACGTAGACGCCCTCGTCAAGGCCCGGGTCGACCTCGCGGGCCAGCGCGCGCAGGCGGGCCGAATAGAGGTCGGTCAGGTCGATGAACGTCGCGCCCTCGAGGGGCGAGTCTGCGGTCAGGTTGATGTGGTCGCTGATGAGCACCGGGGTTCCGGGCTTCCAGGATTCCCGGATGCCCCCGGCCCCGTTGGTCAGGATCATGATGCGAGCGCCCGTCGCCGCGGCAGTGCGAACGCTGTGGACGACACGGCGAACCCCGTGCCCCTCGTAGTAATGGGTGCGCGCGCCGATCACCAGCGCGCGTTTGCCGTTCGGCAGTTCAATCGAACGCAGGGTGCCCACGTGGCCGGCAAGGGCGGGCGCGCTGAACCCCGGAATGTCCTGTGCGGGGATCGTCGCCGTGGTGGTTCCGATCAGGTCGGCTGCCTTCGCCCAGCCGCTGCCCAACGTAAGCGCGATGTCGTGAGAGGCGACACCCGTGCGCTCGGCGATCGCATCAGCCGCCAGCCTCGCGATCTCGAACGGGTCGGCCTGCGGGTCGTCAAGGACGTTGTCTGTCGGCGTTGGCATCCATCCACTTTAGGGGGTCGATTCGGCGGCCGGCCACGGCACGAAAGGCGTCAGTCGGCTGCGGGTTTTGCTGGACTCCTGCCACAGGGGACAATTGCTGCATGGCCTATGAGTTCGAGCGAAAACAACGCATCGCGATCGTAGGCGGGGGCCCGGGCGGATACGAAGCCGCCCTTGCCGGGGCGCAGCTGGGGGCCGAAGTCACCCTGGTCGAACGTACCGGTGTCGGGGGATCCGCTGTGCTGACCGACGTGGTGCCGTCGAAGACGCTCATCGCGACGGCCGAGGCCGCGAAGAACATCGGCGAGGCGGCGGATCTCGGCGTGCAGTTCTTCACCCGCGGTGAAACGGGGCGCCCGGTGCGACCCGAGGTCACCGTCAACTTCGCGGCGGTCAACGAACGACTGCTGCGGCTGGCGCGCCAGCAGTCAGAAGACATGAAATCGCAGCTCATCAAAGCCGGCGTACGGATCGTGCAGGGTGAGGGTCGGCTCGATGGACCCAACCGGGTTGTCGTTTCGACCGGTGCGGGCAGCAAGGGAACCGACTTCGATGAAATCGACGCCGACACGATCGTGGTCTCCGTCGGTGCCCGGCCGCGCACTCTTCCGAGCGCGATGCCCGACGGGGAGCGCATCCTTACCTGGACGCAGCTCTATACGCTCGACCAGGCGCCCGAACACCTGATCGTCGTCGGGTCGGGTGTGACGGGGGCCGAGTTCGCGTCGGCCTACGTGAACCTCGGGTCGAAGGTGACCCTGATTTCGAGTCGCGACCAGGTGCTGCCCAACGAGGATGCCGACGCTGCCCGGGTCATCGAGGATGTTTTCACCCGCAGCGGCATGACGGTGCTGTCCAAATCGCGGGCGGATTCGATCAAGCGCACGAAAGACGGGGTCATCGCGACGCTGTCGGATGGCCGCACCGTCGAGGGCAGCCATTGCCTGCTCGCGGTGGGCTCCATCCCCAACACCGCGGAGATCGGCCTCGAGGAGGCGGGTGTACAGCTCACCGACAGCGGGCACATCCGGGTCAACAGGGTGGCGCGCACGTCGATGCCGTCGATCTACGCGGCCGGGGACTGCAGCGACTTCCTGCCGCTCGCGTCGGTGGCCGCGATGCAGGGCCGGACGGCGGTCTTCCATGCCATGGGCGATGCGGTCAACCCGACGGAGTTGCGGAACATCACCTCGAACATCTTCACGAACCCTGAGATCGCGAATGTCGGATGGACTCAAAAACAGATTGAGGACGGCATCGCGCAGGGAGAGATTTACAAGCTGCCGCTGGCCTCCAATCCGCGAGCGAAAATGATGGGCCTGAAGGACGGATTTGTGAAGCTCTTCGCCCGTACGGGGTCGGGCACCGTCATCGGCGGGGTCATCGTGGCGCCACGGGCGTCGGAACTCATCCTGCCGATCGCGCTCGCGGTCGAGCATCGGCTCACCGTTGACCAGCTTGCGCGGGCGTTCTCGGTCTACCCTTCGCTCACCGGCAGCATCACTGACGCCGCGCGCGCGATGCACATAGTCAACTGAGCATTACCTTTTTCAGGAAGTTGTGGTGCTAGTGGGACATTTGTCGGGTTATTCCGTCCCAGCAGGCACACGCGTCACACGTCTTCCTGAATTGCGTAGGTCGAGGGCCGACTGATGGGAGGCCTGTCCTCCACAGGGGCTCCTGGTTCGGGGCCGTTCACGCATGCGGGGCCCGGGATGAATACGCGGCGACGGACTGGCACGGTGGCCGAATGGATGCAGCCAGCGCCGTGCGAAGATTCGGGGGCATAGCGACCCGATCGCAGCTGGCGACCGTCGGGCTGAGCGGCTTCGATTTGACCGCCGCAGTTCGTCGAGGCGAGATCTGGCGTGTGCGCCGGGCACATTATGCGACCTCGGGGGCCCTCCCGGATGCCGTCCACGCGGTCAGGATCGGTGGGCGACTGGCTGGAACAAGCGCAGCACGATCATTCGGGATTTGGGCAGGATTCGATCAACGCCTGCACGTTGCGCTGGCGGTTAACGCGGGTCGCTTGCGCACGAATCTCCCGCCGAGCGTCGCTGAGGAGGTTACTCCCGACAGCTCGAGTCGTGAATCGGTGCTCCACTGGGTGCGAACGGCGCCCGGGCAGGACTGTTGGCGCGTACCGGTCACGGACTGCGTCCGCCAGGTTGTCGACTGGGCAGACGCTGAGACGGCCGTAGCCTGCCTCGATACCGCGCGGAATAAGTTCGGATGGAACGATGCCCACATCGCCTCGATGTTCCGGGCGGCTTCGGCGGAGCAGCGAGTGCGGTCGCTCGCGTCTCGACCGGGAAGCGACGCGGGTACCGAGTCGGTCGTCAGGCAGCGGTTGGCGCGTATTGGGATCAGTGTGCGGCAACAGGTCGCAATCGCCGGGGTGGGACGCGTGGACATGATCGTGAAGGGAACGAAGGTCGTGGTCGAGGTCGACGGGAAGTCGTATCACCGGGCAAAGGAGTCTTTCGAGAATGATCGGCGTCGCGACGCCGATCTGGCGGCGCGAGGTTACGTCGTGGTTCGTCTGAGCTTTGCGCAGGTGTTCGGCAACTGGCCGTGGTGCGAACGTGTGGTCGCCGAAACTGTTACCCAATTCAGGAACTTGTGATGGCTGTGAGGCTGATGTCGACTACCAGACCGTCAGCAGCCACATCCGTCACACAAATTCCTGAAAAGAGTGGAACTAGGTTGAGATGGTGAGGAGGACGTGACCGGATGAGACGGTGGAGCCGACGCTCGCGTTGACGGCGCCGACGGTGCCGTCCTTGTGCGCGGTGATCGGCTGCTCCATCTTCATCGCTTCGAGCACCAGCACGAGGTCGCCCTTGACCACCTTGTCGCCTTCCTTCACCGCGAGCTTCACGACCGTGGCCTGCATCGGCGCCTTCACACTGTCGCCCGTCGCGCTGCTGACCGTTCCGCTCGCGCGACGACGGGGCGCGGGCTGGTTGGCGAGCGATCCGGATGCCGGCAGCAGCTTCGTTGGCAGCGAGACAGACACTCGCTTGCCTTCGACCTCGACGACCACCTTGTGCCGGGCGGCTGCACCGACCGAATCGTATTCGCGTTCGCCCGACCACGGCTCGATGTCGTTGACGAATTCGGTCTCGATCCAGCGGGTGTAGATCGTGAAGGGTGATGAGGTGAACGCCGGGTCGCGCACGATCTTGCGATGGAACGGCAGCACCGTCGGCAACCCCGTGACCTCGAATTCGTCGAGCGCGCGGCGCGACCGCTCCAGCGCATCCTCGCGGGATGACCCGGTCACGATCAGCTTGGCGAGCAGGGAGTCGAAGGCTCCCGTGATCACGTCGCCCGTCGTCACCCCGCTGTCGACGCGCACGCCCGGGCCGCCGGGAAGGCGAAGCGTGTTCACGGGGCCTGGCGAGGGCAGGAAGCCGAGGCCGGCATCCTCCCCGTTGATGCGAAACTCGAACGAGTGCCCGTGAGGCTCCGGGTCGTCGTAGTCGAGCAGGCCCCCTTCCGCAATTCGGAACTGCTCCCGCACGAGGTCGATCCCGGTGACTTCTTCGGAGACCGGATGCTCGACCTGCAGCCGCGTGTTCACCTCGAGGAACGAGATGGTGCCGTCGACCGCCACCAGGAACTCGCAGGTCCCCGCTCCGACGTAGCCGACCTCCTTGAGGATCGCCTTCGATGACCGGTAAAGGGCCTGGTTCTGTTCATCGCTCAGGAAAGGCGCAGGCGCCTCCTCGACGAGCTTCTGGTGCCGGCGCTGCAACGAACAGTCCCGGGTCGATATCACGACCACGTTGCCATGGGCGTCGGCGAGGCACTGGGTCTCGACGTGCCGCGGCTTGTCAAGGTATTTCTCGACGAAGCATTCGCCGCGCCCGAAAGCGGCGATCGCCTCGCGGGTGGCCGATTCGAACAGTTCGGGAATCTCTTCACGCGTCCGGGCGACTTTGAGGCCGCGCCCGCCGCCTCCGAAGGCCGCCTTGATTGCGACCGGAAGACCGTAGATGTCGACGAAGTCGAGCACCTCGTCCGCGCCGGACACGGGGTTCAGTGTTCCCGGCGCAAGGGGCGCGCCAACCTTCTCGGCGATGTGGCGCGCGGACACCTTGTCGCCCAGCTTCTCAATGGCATCGGGGGACGGGCCGATCCAGGTGATTCCCGCGTCGATGACGGCCTGCGCGAATTCCGCATTCTCGGCGAGGAAGCCATACCCGGGATGGATCGCGTTCGCACCCGACCGCCGGGCGATTGACAGGATCTTGTCGATGACGAGGTAGGTCTCTGCCGAGGTCGTGCCTTCGAGGGCGTATGCCTCGTCGGCGAGCTTCACGTGGCGGGCATCCCGATCCTGGTCGGCGTAGACGGCGACGGACGCGATTCCGCTGTCTCGAGCGGCACGGATGACGCGCACCGCAATCTCTCCGCGATTGGCTATGAGGACCTTGGTGATGCGAGGCATAATCACCCAGCCTATTCGGCAGCGGAGGGGCCGCTTTTGGCGACAGCTCACAAAAAGGCGATGAAACCTCTGACGATGCCTACAATCCGCGGTTCCAGAGGTCGGTCCAGGGCACCCCGAATCCGAGTAGGAGTTCGCGCACCAGGGCCAGCGAGAGGCCAACCACCGCATGCGGATCGCCACGCACCTCGCTGATGAAAGCGCCGCCGAGGCTGTCGATCGTGAACGCCCCAGCGACCTCGAGTGGCTCGCCTGTCGCGATGTAGGCGTCGATCTCGGCATCGCTGATGGATGCGGCGAATCGCACGCTGGCGGTGGAGACGCCGCCGACCGCCGGGAGTGCCTCGCTGGGACTGGCGTTCGCGGTGTCGGAGCGGTGATCGATCAGCCAGTGACCGGAGTGCAGCAACCCCTCCCGGCCACGCTGCGCGAGCCACCGCTCCCGGGCGATTTCGGGCTGGTGGGGCTTGCCGTAGGTGATTCCGTCGAGCTCGAATGCTGAATCTCCGCCCAGGATGAATCCGTCGAGCGGCTCACCGTCGATCTCCCGGCCGACGACGGCTTCGGCTTTGAGGCGCGCGAGCAGCAGCACCATCTCTGGCGCAGTCAGCTCTCCGGCCGCCGCGACGGCGGCCTCCTCATCCACACCACTCGACAGCAGGACCGGCTCGATGCCGGCCGCCCGCAGCGTTGCGAGTCGTGCAGGCGACGTCGAGGCCAGGTAGAGGCGCACGGTACTCCTAGGCTTGCGGTGTGGCTAACGGGAACAGCGGCGATGCGCTGGGCACTGAACTCGACCTTGAGGTTACCAACATCGCGCACGGCGGCATCTCGATTGCCCGGCACGAGGGTCGCGTGGTTTTCGTCTCCGATGCGATCCCGGGGGAAATCGTTCGCGTGCGAGTGACGGAGGCGTCGAAGAAGTCCTTCTGGCGCGCCGATACCGTCTCCGTGCTTTCGCCGAGCGAGTTCCGGCAGCCGCACGTCTGGTCGGCAGCGAGTATCGAGCGTGCCCCGGAGGATCGCGCGGGTGGCGCGGAGTTCGGCCACATCCGCATCGACCACCAGCGGGAACTCAAGCGCCGGGTGCTCGTCGACTCGTTGAAGCGGATGGCGCATCTCGATCGTGATGTGACAGTCGAGCCGCTGCCCGGAAATCCCGACGGGACCGGGTGGCGCACCCGGGTGCGCCTGCAGGTGGATGCCGAGGGGCGTCCGGGGCCATATGCGGCTCGTTCGCACCGGGTGATCGGCGTGACCGACCTGCCCCTGGCAACCGTGGCAGTGCAGGCGGCGGCCCCTCTCGACCAGCGCTTCATCGGCGAGGGGCACATCGAGGTGCTGGAGCCATCGACCGGCGGAGCACGGCTGGTCGTCGGCGCGCAGAAGCCGACCGTCGTCCGGGAGCGGGTGGGAAGCCGCGAGTTTCGCGTGGATGACCGCGGTTTCTGGCAGGTGCATCGCGCCGCCGCCGAAACCCTGACCCTGGCAGTCCAGGACGTTGTCGATGACGAGCTCTTCGATCCTCGCGCAAAGAACCTGGACCTGTACGGCGGGGTGGGGCTGCTGGCCGCGGCGCTCGGTGACCGGTTCGGCGCGGGAATCCGCATCACGAGTGTGGAGGGCGACCACCGCGCCACCGAACATGCCGGTCATAATCTCGCGGAGTGGCTCGGCGCGCGGGCCGTCACGGCGCGGGTCGAGCGCTGGGTGACGCAGCAGGCGACCTCGGGGGAGAGGCTGGATGGCGCGACGGTTGTGCTCGATCCGCCGCGCTCGGGAGCAGGCAGCGAGGTGGTGGCTGCGCTGGCTGCGCTTCGTCCCGCCCAGCTGGTGTACGTGGCGTGTGATCCGGTGGCCCTTTCCCGCGATATCGGGCTGTTTGCGGAGCAGGGGTACGGCCTTGCTACGCTGCGCGCTTTCGACCTTTTTCCGAACACGCACCACGTCGAGGCGGTGGCGAGGCTCGTTCCTCTCGACTAGTGCATCCGTCCCTCGCGGCGGGGCCGGGATGCCTTAGCCGGCGCCCCGCGTTCGCTGCGCACACCATCAGCGAAAAAGCCGATCCGGACTCACTTGACGCAGACCCGCCAAGTTCCCGCCCTCTGCAGCCCAAGCCGGTTACCATGGGGTTGGCATTGACTGGTGCCCCCATGGGGTAGACGGGATCGATCATGGTGCAGGCGACATTGCACGAGGCAGACGCACCGGTGCGACCGAGCGGGGTTCGGGTCGCAGTGGTGGACGACCACGAATCGGTGCGGCTCGGTCTCAAAGCGGCCTTCCTCGACGACGGCTACGATTTTGTGCTCGCGGCTGCGACCGTGGATGAGCTCCTGTCGGGGCTCGAGGGCCGCGAGGTGGATGTGGTCGTGCTCGACCTGTCGCTCGGTGACGGATCGACCGTCACAGACAACGTCAAGCGCGTGCAGGGGATCGGCGCCGCCGTTCTCGTCCACAGCATCGCCGATCGGGTCGCCAGTGTTCGCGAGGCGCTTGCCGCCGGCGCGGCGGGCGTCATCCCGAAGTCATCGGCCACCAAGACCGTGCTGCAGGCTGCAGCGACCGTGGCACGCGGGGAGGTCCTCAACAACCTCGAATGGGCGACCGCAATTGACGCCGACCGTGACTTCTCCAAGGCACAGCTGGGGCGGCGTGAACGCGAGATCCTGCACCTGTACGCATCGGGACTTCCGCTGAAGCTGGCCGCTGAGCAACTGGGCATCGGCTATTCGACCGCGAGGGAATACCTCGACCGCATCAGGGTCAAGTACGTCGAGGTCGGTCGCCCCGCACCTACCAAAGTCGACCTCCTGCGTCGTGCAGTTGAGGACGGCATCCTTCCCGGGCTGGATCCGGACGGCGGGGATGGCCTCTAACACCGCGCTGAGGACGCCGCCTGCACCGAAGCTGACGCGGAATCCTGTCAGCCGTAAGCAGGTGGAGATCGTACTGTCGCGGTCGGTCGCGGCGGGCAGCCTTGTTTTCGCCGCCCAGACCGTTCTTCCGCTGTTGTCCCAGTATCGGGAATCGAATGCGGCATGGGTTCTCCTGGCGAGCATCGCCATCGTTGGCAGCCTCTTGCTCGCGCTGCTGTGTTCGATCCTCGTACGGTTTGTGCGGTTCTCCCACGGGATCGTCGCCCTCGTCTACCTTCTGGTGCTGGTCACGTGGCCGTTCTTCGTCGTGACGCCGCATTCGCCCACCGATAACCACTGGCTTTACTACCTGCTCACGGTCGGCACGTCCACGGCGGCGATCGCGTTTCCGACGCGCTGGTCGGCGATCTACCTGTTCGTGATCCCGTCGATTTACGGGATCGTGCGGATGACCCCGCCGGGCGGGGGCGAGCCGATCCCGGCCGCCATCCTGGATTCGATCTACTCGATCATCCTGGGCGGTGCCGTCGTCGTCCTCATCACGATGTTGCGCCAGACCGCGACCAACGTCGACATCGCCCAGAGTGCGGCGCTGGAGCGTTACGGGCACGCCGTTCGCCATCACGCCACCGAGGTCGAGCGAGTGCAGGTCGACTCGATCGTGCACGACAGCGTGCTGACGACGCTGTTGTCGGCAGCCAGGGCCTATACGCCTGAGGCGAAGGCGCTTGCCGCGACGATGGCGGGCAATGCGATCGGCTACCTTCACGACGCGGCGCTCGTGCAACCCGACGATGGTTCGACGGTCCGTCTGCGCGCGGTCGCCCAGCGAATCACGGATGCGGCAGCGGGACTCTCGCGGCCCATCCAGGTTCGCGCAGTGGATGTCGGTCCCCGATCCATCCCGTCGGGAGCGGGGGAGGCGATCGTGTCGGCCGCGACCCAGGCGATGGTCAACAGTGTGCAGCACGCGGGCGATTCGACCCGGGTCAAGCGCTGGGTATCGATCAGGGGTATGCGGCCGGGAGGGATCCTGGTTGAGGTGGGCGACAACGGTGCGGGCTTCGACGCCAGCACAATACCGACCGAGCGTCTCGGCGTTCGCGTGTCCATCGTCGAGCGCGTCACCAGCGCCGGCGGAACGGTGAAGGTCGATTCGGCCCCGCATCGTGGTACGACGATCACGGTGTCCTGGCCGGCGCCGAAGACTGAGGCCAAACCGCTTCCGGGCGACGACGCCGACCTGCTGGCCACCCAGACCGGGGGCAAGTCGTGAACATCGGTGTTCCCCGCTACCTGATCGTCGGAATGGCCGGCCTGTTCTCCGCCTACCACCTCGTGCTGGCGACCTATTCGCTCACCCAGCACATTCCCTTCGCCGACGGACCGATCTACCTGGCGATGGTGCTTTACGGTGCTGCGTCGATCATGAGCCTTGTGCCGATCGGACCGACACGCATGCCCATCTGGATGGCCTCCGTGAACCTTGCCGTCGTCATCGCCCTCCCCATCCTGGTGACGTCCGAACTCAACCCGTCGAAGCACAACGGTTACGGCACCTGGTATGTGGCCGCGGTGGGAACGCTCATGACGATCACGTCAACGCGCAGGCGGCACACTTTTGCGTGGATCGGAGTGGGCATCCTGGTTGTGCAGACCGTGGTGTGGTCGGGCGGAATCGGTGACCTCGGTGGTATCGGCGTGATCGGCAGCGTGGTGTGGGTCGGAGTGTCCCACGTCGTCAGCAACGGGGTGGCCAAGGCGACCCGGGACGGCCAGCGGTTTGCTCGTGCGGAGCGGGAGGCGACGGACTGGCAGGCCGCGCAGGAAGCTCACGTCTTTGAGCGCCAGTTCCGTCTCGACCAGACCAGCATGATGGCGCTCGGCATGTTGCAGACCGTGCAGTCCTCGGGTGGAGAGTTGACGGATGAGCAGCGCCAGGAGTGCCTGCATCTCGAGGGCGCGATTCGCGATGAGATCCGAGGGCGCAAGCTGCTGAACGACGCGGTGCGCGAGCAGGTGATGCGCGCCCGGCGCCGGGGTGCGACGGTGACTCTCCTGGATGAGGGCGGAATCGACGACCTGTCGGATGAAGACCTCGACCGGGTGCTCAACAGGCTCGCTACTGCGCTAGGCGGCACGGATGCCGATAAGGTGATCGCGCGCACCGTGCCGGAGGGGTCGGATGTCGCCGTGACGGTGGTCGGGCTGCGCACGGTGGGAGACGGTAGCGCGAGTGCCCTGGGCCAGGAGGCGCTCGAGGACGACGAGGTCGACCTGTGGCTGGAGATTCCCCGCTCCGTCGCCTGACCTGTTTCTTTTCGGTAGCTGGTGGCCGAGTGGTTGCCCCTTGTGGCGGGTCCCCGCGGCTGCTCCGGGTGACTGGTACGGGCGACTGCTCCGGGTGACTGCTCCGGGTGACTGCTCCTTGTGGCGGGAGAAACGCCCAGCCGTGGGCGGAGAAGGTGCGCCGCGGCGGGGAGTTATAACTCCCGCCGCCTCAACGTTTCTCCCGCCGCATGGATGTGTGGGGTTCGGAGTCGTGGCGTCGGCACGGGCTCCGGGGCCGCTCTGGGCGGAGAAGGTGCGCCGGGGAGGGAGTTGTAACTCCCGCCGGTGTGACGTTTCTCCCGCCACGGCGTGCAGTTTCTCTCGCCACCGCAACAGAGCAGCCAGAGCGGAGGGGAGCAGAAGCCCGCTGGGCGGCCGGGGCCGGGTGGATGGGTGGCCGGTTAACGGCGAATCGGCCGCCAGCGAAGCCGACGACCGATTCGAAAACCCGGGTCAGGGCGACAACCCGAATATCGCCCTGACCCGCCCCCAAGCCATTGGCCCGCTTACCCTAGTCGGCCAATGGTCTGGTGGTGTAACTCATAGAGAGACACCTAGCACGATCAATACTGCAGGTAGACGACCCCGTTGCAAAGTCGTCATTTAGGGGGACATCCGGGGGACAATTTCAGGGATTTGTACCCGAAAAACCGCTAAATCACGCGGATTTTGGCGGCCCCGGGCAACGAAAAAAGGGGTACATCTGCCTTCCCACGGGGCATACCGACAGTGCGAAGGGAGTAGAACGACCTGTTCCGAAGCAGTGTGCCACGGATTTCGTTGTCAAACATCAAACGTTCGTCGAATTCGCGTGGATTGACGCCCTCGGACGTCATCCACCGAAACTGCGCCAGGCACCCGGGCCGGGCTGAAGGGGGGTACGCACACTGCGCTGCGACCGCGACCAGGCCGACGGGGTGGACTGCTCGCGCCTGCCCTGCTCGGCCGCGAGTTCATCCAGAACGCCGGCGAGCACTGCGGTGATCGCAGCCATGTCCGCCTCATCGGGGCTGCCGGAGATGACGGCAAGGTCGGCCTCGACCTGGTGCTCGGCTTCCGTTTCGTGTTCCGTCGTCCGGCTCACAGGGGGATGTTCCCGTGCTTCTTCGGGGGCTGGAATGCCCGCTTCGTGCGCAGCGCACGCATGCCTTTGATGACGACCACCCGGGTCGCGGCGGGTTCGATGACGCCGTCCAGCTCGCCGCGCTCGGCCGCGAGAAACGGCGAGGCCACGTTGTAGGTGTATTCGTTGGCGAGCCGGGTGCGAACCGCCGCGACATCTTCTCCCGCCGCCTCGGCATCCCGGATTTCGGTGCGGTACAGGATGTTGACGGCGCCCTGGCCGCCCATGACAGCGATCTCGGCGGTAGGCCACGCATAGTTGAGGTCCGCGCCCAGTTGTTTGGAGCCCATAACGATGTATGCGCCGCCGTACGCCTTGCGGGTGATGACCGTGAGCAGCGGTACGGTCGCCTCGGCGTACGCGTACAGCAGCTTCGCGCCGCGCCGGATGACGCCGGTCCATTCCTGGTCGGTGCCAGGCAGGTAACCGGGCACGTCAACGAGTGTCAGGATCGGGATGGAGAACGCGTCGCAGAATCGCACGAACCGGGATGCCTTCTCGCCCGCCTCGATATTGAGGGTTCCCGCCATCGACTGCGGCTGGTTGGCGATGATTCCGACCGAGCGCCCCTCGACCCGGCCGAAACCGATCACGATGTTGGGCGCGAACAGCGGCTGCACCTCAAGGAAGTCCTCATTGTCGACGATGTGTTCGATGACCGTCTTGACGTCGTAGGGCTGGTTGGGCGAGTCGGGAATGATGGTGTTGAGCCTGCGGTCCTCGTCGGTGATCTCGAGCGCGACGTCGCTCTCGTAGACGGGCAGTTCGGCGAGGTTGTTGTCCGGCAGGAAGCTGAGTAGCGTGCGCGCATAGTCGAGCGCGTCGTCCTCGTCGCTCGCCAGGTAGTGGGAGACTCCCGAGATCGAGTTGTGGGTGAGCGCGCCGCCGAGCTCCTCCATCCCGACGTCTTCGCCCGTGACGGTCTTGATCACGTCCGGACCGGTGACGAACATCTGGCTGGTCTTGTCGACCATGATCACGAAGTCGGTGAGCGCGGGGGAGTAAACGGCACCACCGGCTGCCGGTCCCATGATGATGGAGATCTGGGGGATGACACCCGACGCCTGGGTGTTGCGGCGGAAGATCTCGCCGTACTTGCCGAGTGCAACGACGCCTTCCTGGATGCGGGCGCCGCCCGAGTCCAGCATCCCGATGATGGGCACGCCTGTCTTCAGCGCGAGGTCCATGACTTTGATGATCTTCTCGCCGGCGACCTCGCCGAGCGAGCCGCCGAAGATGGTGAAGTCCTGGCTGTAGACGGCGACCTGCCTGCCGTGGATGGTGCCGGTTCCGGTGACGACGGCGTCACCGTACGGGCGGTGCTTTTCCATGCCGAACGCGTGGGTGCGGTGCCGCACGAATTCGTCGAGTTCGACGAAGGAGCCGTCGTCGAGCAGGGTCGCGATGCGTTCCCGTGCGGTTTTCTTGCCTTTGCTGTGCTGTTTGTCGATCGCTGCCTCGCCGCTGGCGGTCACGGCCTCGTGGTACCGCTCCTTCAGGTCGGCGAGCTTGCCCGCCGTGGTGTGGATGGCATCCGCTGAGGTCTTCGGAGGAGCGAGCGTCGCTTCCGGCGTATTTTCGGGGGTCACCCGAGTCAGCCTACCCAACAGAACCCAGCCCAACCCGTTGTCGAAATCCCACAAAATTCACCGCCCAGCGTTGCTCGGTGCCAATCCTTTGCGTGTTCGTCGCGAACCGTTCACCGGTGTGTGGCCGCGTCGTCGGGCGTCGCTCGTATCGTCGGGATCCTGTGGATGAAGGGCGGATTCGGGTGGGCGTTGTCGCTGTGATCCCTGCGCGCGGGGGCTCGAAGGGTGTCCCGGGAAAGAACCTGCGGCGGGTCGCGGGTCGATCGCTGGTCGCGCGCGCCGTCGATGCGGCTCGAGCAGCACCGAGCATCGACCGCGTGTTCGTGAGCACCGACGATGCCGCGATCGCGCGCGAGGCGCGCGAGGCCGGGGCGGAGATCATCGACCGGCCCGCGGGCATCGCCGATGACACCGCAAGTTCGGAGGCAGCGATCCTGCACGCTCTCACCCAACTGGATTTCGAACCCGAGGTCGTAGCGTTCATTCAGGCGACCTCGCCTTTCATCGACCCGCGCGACCTCGAAGCCGCTGTCTGCCGCGTGCTCGACGCGCGCGAGGATGTCGTGTTCGCTGCAACCGAGTCGCACGCCTTCCTGTGGTCGCTGGCTGCCGCCGGGGCGGTCGGGACCAATCACGATCATGCGGTTCGCCAGCGACGGCAGGACCGGGATGCCCAGTTCCAGGAGACGGGCGCGTTTTATGTGATGCGCACCAGCGGATTTCTGGCCAGCGGGCATCGCTTCTTCGGCCGGGTGGGCATCCAGGAGGTGGATCCCTCCCGGGCTCTCGAAATCGACACGCTGCGGGACCTTGAAGTCGCCGCACTTCTTGCCGAGCTGTTCCGGGAGTCTCCCGATATCGATGTCGACGCTGTCATCACCGACTTCGACGGGGTGCATACCGATGACACGGTGCATGTGGACTCGGATGGCCGTGAATTCGTGACCGTGAGCCGCTCCGACGGCGCGGGTGTCGCCGCGCTCCGGCGTGCGGGCATCCCGGTGCTCATCCTGTCGCGCGAAACCAATCCGGTGGTTGCAGCGCGGGCGCGAAAGCTGGGTGTCGATGTGATGCACGGCGTCGATGACAAGGCCACTGCGCTCGCCGCGTGGGCAGCGAACGCGGGCGTCCCGCTCGACCGTCTCGCCTACCTGGGGAACGACGTCAACGACCTGCCCGCGATGTCGCTGGTCGGCTGGCCCGTCGCCGTCGCGGATGCGAATCCGGCTGTGCTCGCGGCCGCACGGTTCGTGCTTGAACGTCGCGGCGGGGCTGGAGCGGTCCGCGAGCTGGCCGACGTCATCCTGCGCGCGAGTTCCCGAGCGGCATCCCCACCTTTCCACGCAGAACACATCACAGGGAGTGAGCAGTCATGGCAGTTTTGATCGGCGGAGTTGCAATCGGCGAAAACGAGCCGGTTTATGTGATCGCGGAGATCGGCCTCAACCACAACGGCGACGTCGAGTTGGCCAAGCGCCTCATCGACGTGGCTGCGGACGCCGGCGCGCAGGCGGTCAAGTTCCAGAAGCGCACCCCGGCCCTCTCGACCCCTGAGCACATGAAGTCCACCCCACGCGAGACGCCGTGGGGCACCATGACCTACCTCGAGTACCGGTACCGGGTCGAGTTCGACCGTGAGCAGTACATCGAGATCGGGGATTACGCGACCCTGCGGGGGCTCAGCTGGTTCGCCTCACCGTGGGATGAGGTCGCTGTCGACTTCCTCGAGGACCTCCAGGTCGTCGCTCACAAGGTCGCCTCCGCGTCGGTGACAGATCTCGCGCTCCTGTCTGCGCTTGCCCAGACCGGCAAGCCGGTCATCCTCTCGACGGGGATGTCCACGCTGGACCAGATTGACCGCGCGGTCGAGGTGCTCGGAACGGACAACCTGGTCATCCTGCATGCGACCTCGACGTACCCGCTGCCACCCGAGGAGGCCAACCTGCGCATGATCACGACGCTGCGCGAGCGCTACGCAGGCGTGCCGATCGGGTATTCGGGCCACGAACGTGGGCTCCAGATTTCCCTCGGCGCTGTTGCCCTCGGCGCGGTAGCGGTCGAGCGGCACATCACCCTGGATCGCACCATGTGGGGGTCTGATCACGCGGCTTCGCTCGAGCCGATCGGTTTCGACCATCTGGTTCGCGATATCCGGGTGCTCGGCGCGGCGATGGGCGATGGTGTCAAGCGCATCTTCCCCGGCGAACTCGCACCGCTCGCCAAGCTGCGCAGAACTCCCGCGTGACGCCGCCCGACTCCCGGGTTCGGATTCTGGGCGTCGCTGACTCCGACTCGTACGTCAAGTGGGGAGCGGCCACGCTCGCGCGTGCGCCCGAGCACTGGCAGCCGAGACTTGTCGTGCTCAGGACGCCTTTTCTTCCGACGCCCCAGCAGCGCGCCGCGGCGGTGGATGGCCTTCTCGACTCTGATCCCGAGGTGGTCTCGCTCGAGGAGTTGACCCGGCTGGTCGAGCGAGAGCGGCCCGATGTGGTCTTCCTGTCGCTGCGCGGACCGCTCATCCGGGTCGCGCTTCGAGCGGTCCTGCGTGCCGGGCGGCGGCGGCCCGTGTTGGTCTCCGGTCTCCCGGGGATCTCCATTCCCGCGACCCGAAAGGCGCTCGCCTTCCGGTCCCAGGTGGACCTGATCCTGCTCCACAGCAAGCGTGAGGTCAGGGAGTTTCCGCAGGTTGCCGAGAAGCTCGATCTCGAGCAGGATTTCGCGCTGGCGACGCTCCCGTTCTTCACGACCTCGTATGTTCCCGCACTGGTGCGCGACGAGATCGTCTTCGCGGCCCAGGCGAAGGTTCCTCGCCTGCGCGGGGAGCGTATGGCGATTGTGGGCTGGCTCGCGGAGTGCGCTGCGGCGCACCCCGGGCTTCGCGTGGTGATCAAACTCCGGGCGGTCACGGGCGAAATGCAGACCCACGTGGAGCAGTTCCCCTACGACGAGTTGCTGCGCGAAGTGGAGTCGCCTCCGGCGAACCTCACCGTCGAGTCTGGTTCGATGGCAGCGCACCTGGTGCGGGCGGCGGGGCTGGTCACTGTGAGTTCTACTGCGTTGCTTGAGGCCGCGGCAATCGGGGTTCCCGGGCTCGCCCTCGATGATTTTGGTGTGAGTGGCGGCCTCATCAACACGGTTTTCGAGGGCAGCAACCTGCTCGGCCCATCGAGCGACCTGATCGCCGGCCGGTTCCGGATGCCCGACCCCGCCTGGCTGGATGACAACTACTTCCACGAGCCTTCCGCGGATGACTGGGTGCAGAAGATCGAGGCACTGGTTGCGGCCCGGGAGGCCGCCCCTTTGAGGCTGCGGCGACTGCGCTTCGGGCAGGCGGGCGGTCGCCTGCGTCATGTCTGGGACCGCAAGCGTGCGCTGGGGTCCCTGGACCGGTCTCCGGCGGGATACCTCGCACTTGCCGTCGGCTATCCGGCCAGGGTGATCGTGAGGACTGTTCTCCGAGGGCGGCGGGTGTTTCGCGCGTTTCAGCCGAGGAGTAGTGCGGAGTCCAGCGAGTAGCGGCGCGCGCGGTCTCGGCGACGATCCTGACAACGCGCGGGTCGACGGCGGGTACCGTAGCGGCGAGCGGCGAGCGGCGAGCGGCGAGCGGCCGTCGTCCGGCGTCCGGGCCCGGCCGGCCTGCGCCCATGCTCGGTTAGGCTTCTGCCGTGGAACTGCCGATAACTGGAGGACTGGCCGCCCGCCTGCGGGTCCTGGACTCTGCGGGGTCGACCAACGATGTGCTGGCCGGGCTGCTCGCGGGCGGACCAGAGCCCTCGTTCTCGACCGTCCTGACACTTGACCAGACGGCGGGGCGTGGCCGACTCGGTCGCAGCTGGACCGCTCCTCGAGGCAAGACGGTCGCGGTCTCCGTGCTGGTGCGCGCGACGGACCCCGCAGGATTTCCTTTCGGTTGGGTTCCGCTGATGGCGGGCGCCGCCATGTCCACCTCGATCGACGCGCTGGTCGGGGGAGGCCGCACCGGACTCAAGTGGCCGAACGATGTGCAGGTCGACGGGCTCAAGGCCTGCGGTATCCTCGCCGAAATGGTCCCGTCGGCGGACGCCGTCATCGTGGGAACCGGGATCAATCTCACCCTCGGGCACGATGAGCTTCCCGTGCCTGGGGCGACCTCGCTTGCGCTCGCGGGCGTTGAGGTCCTGGGCGACGAACTGGTGGACAGTGTCGTCGGTGGCTACCTGGCGAGCCTGGTCGAGTTGGTCGGTCGACTCGAGGCGGCTCGCGGCGACGCCGTTGCTGCGGGCATCCATCGTGAGGTGTCGGAGTGGTGCAGGACCCTGGGACGCGAGGTTCGCGTGTTGCTGCCGGGCGGTGGCGAATCGTTCGGGGTTGCGGTTGGCCTGGATGGGACAGGCCGGCTCCTGGTGCGCGATGACCGGGGAGAGACCAGCGCCTTGTCCGCGGGTGATGTGACACACCTGCGGTATGAATAGGCGGTATGGATAACACGCGGCGGTACCGGTGAGCCCCGAGCTCGCCGGGGGCGATCGCGCGGCCGCGGACCGGGTGGTGGCGCGGCTGCGTCCACACGGTCGTGCCCTGTTCTGGCCGACGCTGGCGCTCATGGCCATCGCCGCAGCGACCGGTTACTTTTCTGGCCGGTTTCCGCTGGCCTGGGAGAACCTCGCCCTGCTCGGCGGCGCTGCGATCGCTGCGATCCTGCTGTTCCTTGTGCCGCTGATCGTCTGGCTTGGGCACAATTACACGATCACCACTCGTCGCATCATCCTGCGCAGCGGGTTCTTCGTTCGTGTTCGCCAGGAACTCCTGCACAGTCGCGGGTATGACGTGACGGTGCGCCGGACGGGACTGCAGGCGCTGTTCCGCAGCGGCGACGTCGAGATCAATACCGGACTTGACCATCCGGTCGTGCTGAGGGATGTGCCGTCTGCGGATCTCGTCCAGGCCGCCCTGCACGACCTGATGGAGGCGAACCAGTCGATGGTGGCCGCCCACCGCCAGAACGAGGCCGCTCGTGCGCCCGACGAGACCACCGCGTGGGGCACGCGGTAGCTTAACCTGGCGTCTTCCTGCGCTTCACTTTGGCTCGATATGGTGCCCTCGACGCGGAGGACGATATCGTCCCCTCGACGCGGAGGACATGTGAAGATCTCGGTAATCGGTTGCGGATACCTCGGCGCGGTGCACGCCGCGAGCATGGCCAAGCTGGGGCACGAGGTCGTCGGAATCGATCTCGACCAGTCGAAGATCGATGCCCTGGCTGCCGGTCGACCGCCGTTCTTCGAGCCCGGGCTGGTGGCGGCGCTGGCGGCGGCGCGGAAGGCCGGTCGGCTCCGCTTCAGCACCGATATCGCGGCTGCGGCGAGCGCCTCCGTGCACTTCATCGCGGTGGGAACGCCGCAGCGCCCGGACAGTGATGCCGCCGACCTCCGCTATGTCGATGCGGCTTTCGAGGCTCTGCTGCCCCACCTGCGTTCCGGCGATCTCGTCGTGGGCAAGTCGACGGTCCCGCTGGGCACTGCTGCGCGCCTCGATCGCGTGGTTCGCGATGGTTGCGCGGGAGCCGTGCTGGCCTGGAATCCCGAGTTCCTCCGCGAAGGTTTTGCAGTGAAGGACACCGTGGCTCCCGATCGTCTCGTCTATGGCGTGCCGGCGGGCGAGGATGGCGTGCGCTCCGCCGCGGTGCTCGACGAGGTTTACGCGGATGCCCTGCGCCGTGGTACTCCCCGCCTTATCGTCGATTTCGCCACCGCAGAGCTGGTGAAGGTGGCGGCGAACGCGTTCCTCGCCACAAAGATCTCGTTCATCAATGCGATGGCGGAGATCGCTGAGGCTACGGGTGCGGATGTCACCCACCTCGCCGATGCGCTCGGCCACGACCGGCGCATCGGTCGCCGGTTTCTCAACGCCGGGCTGGGCTTCGGGGGCGGGTGCCTGCCCAAAGACATCCGGGCCTTCCGCGCCCGGGCGGACGAACTCGGCGTGGGATCGAGCGTCGCGTTCCTTGGCGAGGTGGATGCCATCAATCTCCGCCGCCGGGATCGCATGGTCGAGCTGGCGACGCAGTCCCTTGGCGGGAGTGTCGCGGGCGCGACCATCGCCATCCTCGGTCTCGCGTTTAAGCCGAAGTCAGACGATGTTCGGGACGCGCCCGCTCTCGCGGTGGCTGCGCGGTTGCTCGCGGCAGGCGCAACCGTCGTCGCGACCGACCCGGAGGCCGTGGAGACCGCACGGAGGGTGCTGCCCGGACTCCGCTACGTGACGACTCCGACCGAGGCGGTCGAGGGCGCCGATCTCGTTTTGTTGCTCACCGAGTGGAAGGAGTACCGGGCGCTGCGGCCCGGTGACCTGGCCGGGGCGGCCGGGCGCATCCTCATCGACGGTCGCAATTGCCTTGGCCGGGCGGAGTGGAGAGCCGCAGGATGGATCATCCGGAGCCTCGGGCGGCCGGACGACGCTATTCTGCGACCGTTGCCCCCGGCACCGGCCCCGGAGCCGGTTCTGGCAGGCTAAGCGCGGTATCGGGCCTCGAGGGCCGGAACACCCACAGGCGATAGAAGGTGAACCGGAAGAGGGTTCCCAGCACGAGGCCTACGACATTCTTGGCGATATTGTCGGAGAGGAGGCTGTGCAGCCCGAGCACGTTTTCGGAGAACCACACGCAGCCCAGTGCAATCAACAGGCCGCCGATGCTCACCAGCACGAACTCGAGTCCTTCGCGCAGCCAGTGGGCGCGGCGTTCGTTGCGGAAAGTCCAGTAGCGGTTGCCAAGCCAGTTGACGACAATCGCCACCGATGTGGAGATGAACGTCGCCCAGAGTGCGCCCCCGGAGACCCGGCTGGGATCGAGCAGGGTCGCACGCAGCAGGTTGAACAGGCCGACATCGATGACGAGCCCGACAAGTCCGACCGCACCCACCCGCATGAACTGGGAGACCAGTGCTCGCATTGTCACGACCTGTTCGTAAGCGGATAGGGTTAAAACCGGTTGCAACTCTAAACGAACCAACTTGGTCCAATGCTGAGTGAGTCTCGGCCTGTCTGTGCAGGAGTACAGGATGACGCCCACGGTCGGCGTGATTGGCGGTGGGCAACTTGCCCGCATGATGATCCCGCCCGCCGTCGCGCTCGGCATCGAGCTGCGGGTGCTGGCCGAGTCGGTGGGGGAGTCCGCGGGTCTTGCCGTGACCTCGGTCGGCGACTTCCGTGATGCTGCCACGGTGCTCGAGTTCGCGACGGGTGTGGATGTCGTCACGTTCGATCACGAGCACGTACCGCAGGATGTACTGGCAGCGTTGCTCCAGGCGGGGGTGACCGTCGCTCCGGGTCCCGCGGCACTGCTTTTCGCCCAGGACAAGCTGCGGATGCGCGAGCGGCTCTCCGAATTGCAGCTGCCGGTGCCTGATTGGGCGCGCATCCTTTCCGACGGCGACCTGCAGGACTTCCTCGACGCTCACGGTGGCCGCGCGGTACTTAAGACTCCTCGCGGAGGTTATGACGGCAAGGGCGTGAGGGTGGTCACCACCGTCGACGATGCTGCGGACTGGCTCACGCCGGGTGCCGAACTGCTCGCCGAGGAACTTGTTGATTTTCGCCGCGAGCTGGCTCAGCTGATTGCGCGCCGTCCATCCGGCGAAATCGCGCTCTGGCCGGTGGTCGAGTCGCTGCAGCAGGGCGGGGTGTGCGCGGAGGTGATTGCACCGGCGCCTCGATCGGCCGGGAGCATCGCCGACCTGGCGGCCGACATCGCTGTTTCCGTCGCGACGAACCTCGACGTCACGGGCGTGCTCGCGGTGGAGTTGTTCGAGACGACGGATGAGCGACTCGTCATCAACGAACTGGCCATGCGGCCACACAACACGGGCCACTGGACGATCGACGGGTCGACGACCAGCCAGTTCGAACAGCACCTTCGCGCCGTGCTCGACCTGCCCCTCGGGGCCACGGGCACACGAGAGCCATGGAGCGTCATGGTCAACGTGCTCGGTGGCCCGGGATCGGGAGCCATCCCTGACCGCTACGCGCTCGCCCTGGCGGACCAGCCCACCGTGAAATTCCACAGCTACGGCAAGGCGTCCCGCCCCGGCCGAAAGGTTGGGCACGTCACCGCCACGGGGGATGACCTCGACGATGTCGTGTACCGGGCTCGCGCGGCGGCCGAATTCTTCCGGGCCTGACCCCTAGCATGGAGACCGTGCCCGTCACCGTCGCCATCATCATGGGCTCCGACTCGGATTGGAGCGTGATGGCCGATGCGGCAGAAGCGCTCACCGAACTCGGCATCGCACATGAGGTCGAGGTGGTTTCCGCGCATCGCACCCCCGACCGCATGATCGAGTTCGGGCGTACTGCTCGCGATCGTGGCCTCAAGGTGATCATCGCGGGCGCGGGCGGTGCCGCGCACCTGCCGGGCATGGTCGCCGCGGTCACGACCCTGCCGGTGATCGGCGTACCCGTGCCGCTGGCGAAGCTCGACGGCCTGGATTCGTTGCTGTCGATCGTACAGATGCCGTCGGGGATTCCTGTCGCAACCGTCTCGATCGGTGGGGCGCGCAACGCGGCGCTGCTTGCCGCGCGCATCCTGTCGACCTCAGACGAGCGGCTTGCGATCCGGCTTGCCGAGTTCGCGACGTCGCTCGAGGTTGCCGTTGCTGCAAAGAACGCGGCGCTGCAGGCCCGCCTCGGGTCGTAGGTTCCTTAGGTTGGGTCTGCTGGAGGCCCGTTGAGCCTCAGAGGTCGGCGTGCAACTGCCAGACGCCCTCCGAACACGCCCGCCAGGTGAAGAGTTTCGCCCGGTCGGCCCCCATCAGGGCCAGCCGGTCGCGGAGCGCGTCGTCCTCGAGAACGTCCGCGATCGCCTCGCCGAGAAGTCGCGGGAAATCGCCTGCGTGGGCGCTCGGCACCGCGATGCCCGCCTCTCCGGCAACTTCGACGAGGGAGGCGGCGTCGGAGTGGATGACCGGCACGCCGAAGTGGAACGCTTCGAGCATCGGCATCCCGAAGCCGGCGACAACGGTCGGGTATAGGAACACCTGGGCACGATGGAGCACGACGCTGAGGTCGTCGTCGGTCAGCGGGGGGAGCACTCGTACCCGCTCCGGTGCCAGGCCCGCCTCTGAGACGGCCGATGCGACCGCGGTTGCGTCGAGTTCGGCGCCGATCACGAGAAGCGGAAGGTCGATGGTTTCGTGCAGCGCGAGCGCTTGAAGGATGACGGTGAGTCCGGACCCTGGGCCGCCGTTGCCGGAAGTCAGCAGGTAGCGCTCGGGGAGCCCGAGGTGCGAGGCCCGCGCGTCGTCATCGCCGGGTACGGCGAGGCTGCTCGCGACGGCGGCGCCGAGCACGCGGATGCGGTCCCCGAAGGGCAGGATCGCGCCGAGTTCCGCCGCGACGGCGTGCGTCGGAACGACGACGGCGTCGGCGTACTTCACTGCGCGCTGCGCCATCGCCTTCGTCCAGCTCACCTGGCGGGAGGTGAGGTATTCGGGATGCGTCCACGCTGTCACGTCGTGGATCGTGACGGCGACCTGGGCAGATGAGCCTCCAGCGCGCGTGTGGTTGCGTAGCGGTGCGAACAGGCTTGGCGCATGGATCATGCCGGACGGAACCGGTGTGAACCCGTGCTGCCACGCGGTCGTGAGGTCCCGGTGGGTCAGCGCGCTCTTGAACAGGCCGGCGAGGCCCGGCAGGCGCTGGCCGATTTCGGCATAGACGCTCTCGGGCGACGATGACACGATGCCTTCGACGAAGCATCCGCTGGGGGCGAACTCGATCAGCGCACCGGCGAGCTCCCCGGAATAGCGCGACAGGCCGGTGGGCACCGGGCTGAGCATTTCGTCGAGAACCAGGTTGAGGGTTGTCATCCGGCCGCCACGACTGCTCCACGGGAGATGGCGTCGCGTAGCGCATCCCGCCAGTCCCGTATTGGTGCCAGTCCGACTTCGGCCCAGCGGGAATGACCGAGCACAGAATATGCCGGTCGCGGTGCCGGCCGAACAAACGTCGTGCTGTCGGTGGGGAGCACTCGGGTGCGATCGAGGCCCGTCCCTTCGAATATGGCGCTGGCGAAGTCAAACCAGCTTGCTTGACCTGAACTGGTTGCGTGGAAGATTCCGACGCCCGCGCCAGAGTCCAGCAGTTCAACCGTTTTTGCCGCCACGTCGACGGTCCAGGTGGGTTGACCCACCTGGTCGGTAACGACGCTGACTGTCGGGTGCGATGCGGCGAGCGCCATCATTGTCGCCGCGAAGTTACCTCCGTGCTGCCCATACAGGTATGCGGTGCGCAGGACAATCGTGTGACCGGGATTGCCCTCCATCGCGAGCCGCTCGCCTTCCGCCTTTGTTCGGCCGTACGCGGTCACGGGGTGAGTCGGCGCTCCCTCGGCGTACGGAGTTGTCGCTGTACCGTCGAAGACATAGTCGGTCGAATAGTGCACCAGCATTGCTCCTGCTTCGGCAGCAGCGGTGGCCAGATTCCCCGCTCCGATCGCGTTGACACGGTAGGCTTGCTCCTCATCCGATTCGGCGAGGTCGACTTTGGTGAAAGCTGCCGCGTTCACTACCACATCGTGTCCCGCGACGGCTGCGCGTACGGCATCCACGTCGGTCACGTCTAGGTCCGCCCTGCCGAGTGCCGTGACCTGCCTGCCCTGCAGTGCGATGACCAAGTCTGTTCCGAGCATCCCTGTCGCGCCGGTGACCAGGTATCTGGATGCCACGGGCTACACCAGTGCGGCGCGAGCCTTGAGCGGCTCCCACCAATCCCGATTGTCGCGGTACCACTGCACGACGTCGGCGAGGCCTGAGGCGAACGGCACCAGTGGCGCGTAACCGAGTTCGGCCTGAATCTTGGAGATGTCGACGCTGTACCGAAGGTCGTGTCCGAGTCGATCCGGGACGCGATCGACGTATGACCAGTTCCTGCCTGTTGCCTCAAGCAGCAACGCCGTGAGTTCGGTGTTGCTGAGCTCGGTACCGCCGCCGATGTTGTAAATCTCGCCGGGGCTGCCGCCAACGAGCACCATGGCAATTCCCCTCGTGTGATCATCTACATGCAGCCAGTCGCGGATGTTTGTGCCGGTGCCGTACAGAGGCACATGGAGGTCGTCGATCAAGTTGGTGACAAACAGCGGGATGACCTTCTCAGGAAAGTGGTACGGCCCGTAATTATTCGAGCACCGAGTGATCGACACGTTGAGCCCGTGAGTACGAAAGTAGCTGCGGGCGATAAGGTCGCTTCCCGCCTTGGAAGCGGAATACGGCGAGTTCGGCTCGAGCGGACGAGTCTCATCCCACGAACCTTCATCGATTGAGCCATAGACCTCGTCGGTGGAGACGTGCACGAAACGCTTTACACCCGAACGAAGTGCCGCGTCCAGGAGGCGCTGGGTGCCAAGGACGTTGGTTTCGACAAAAATGCTGGCGTCACGAACCGAACGGTCGACGTGCGACTCTGCGGCGAAATGCACGACGGAGTCGACGGAGGGAAACACAGTATCGAGCAGCGTGGTATCGCGGATGTCGCCATGAATGAAGCTGTACCGGGGTGACTCCGCTACCGGGGCCAGATTGGCAAGGTTGCCCGAATACGTGAGAGCGTCGAGCACAACAACCTCGGCGCCTTCCAGCCCCGGGTAGGCATCCTGCAGGGTGCGTCGAACGAAGTTCGAGCCGATGAATCCAGCTCCGCCCGTTACGAGGATCTTCATCGGGGGTCGTGCCTCCTTGGCGCTCTGTCGTCTCGATTCTATTGCCGGTTGACTCGGCGCCTCATGAGAGCGGATCGCAACTGGAGCCCGACCGTGAGCCCGACCCGGATGGGCCAGAGCCACGCACCCGAGTATTTGCGGCTGAGGAACCGCCGGGCGCTTTCGTGGTGAGCTGTGATCATCCGGTCGGAGTCTGAGTGTGTCGAATGCGCACCGGTATGTGTGACGGAAGCACTCGGCTCGTACAGGTTGCGATAACCGGCCTTGCCGAGACGATAGCCGAGATCGACATCTTCGAAATACATGAAGTAGCCCTCATCGAACCCGCCCAACTCGTCGAAAGCGCTTCGCCGAACGAGAACGCAGGCTCCGGAGAGCCAGCCGGCGTCGCGTGGTACCGGCTCCGTATCCGTGTCGTGACGGTACGCGCGCGTCCACGGGTTGTCGAGCCAGAGGTTGGCGAACAGTGCATGACCAACCCCGGTGCGAAGCGACGGCACAGACCTGGCTGACGGGTAAACATCGCCCTCGGCAGTGAGAGTCTTCGGCCCGACAGATCCGATCTGCCGATCGCGATCGCCGGCATCGACCAGTGCGTCGATGCTGCCTGGCCCCAGCACCACGTCGGGATTGACTACGAGGATCCATTCGACTTCTGCTGCAAGCTTCTTCGCAGCCGCGTTCACCGCGGACCCGTATCCCACGTTTTTCGGCAGCGGAACGTACCCCGCGCCGAACTTCTGGCTGACTCCGAGCGCCGAGCCCACAGCATCCTGTGCCTTGTTGTCCGCGACGATTGTTTCGACGGGTCTTTCGCTCGCAGCTGGAATGGATGTCAGAAGTGCCGGGAGAACATCGAGCGAACCGAAGCTGACGGTGATGGCAGCGACTCTGGCCGCGGGCAGCATCGAATCTGGGGAGGCCATGACCTGCCCATCCTAGTTCTAGGCTAGATTGTTCGAGGCCAGATGGCCGAGGGCAGCAGCGAGGTTTGATGAAGTATCTGAAGGAAGTTTGGACTTCCCGGGAACTCCTCGTCAACCTCACCCAGCGCGAAATCAAGGGCAAGTACAAGCGCACTGTTTTCGGCCAACTGTGGTCGCTCGTCAACCCGCTGGCGCTAATGCTCATCTACACGCTGGTGTTTTCTTTCATTTTGAAGGTCAAGCCAGACCCGGGTTCGCCCAGCGGCCTGAACGTGTTCGCGCTGTGGCTGTTGTGTGGACTGCTGCCGTGGACATTCATGTCGGTCGTGATTAATACAGGGCTGAGTTCACTGGTCACGAACTCGAACCTCATCCAGAAGGTTTACTTCTCCCGCATCGTTCTCCCGCTATCGGTAGTCGGCGCTGCTGCGTACAACTGGTTGTTCGAGATGGGCGTGCTCGTCATTGCTCTTTCTGTAGTGGGCGGGTTCGTCGTCCCGTGGCTCCCCCTCGTGATCGTGGCAATGGTCCTCATCGCCTTCTTTGCGACCGGCATCGCCCTGATGCTCGCAGTCCTGAACGTCTACTTCAGGGATACCCAGTACTTCATTACGCTTCTGCTCCAGATCTGGATGTACCTGAGTCCGATCATCTACCCCCAGACTCTCGTGCAGACGGACTCTGCAAAGATCGGCGGCCTGCTTGGGACGCCGATCACGGTAGCGGACCTGTACGGATTGAATCCGATGGAGCATTTTGTCGCCGTCTTTCGCCAACTGCTCTATGACGAACGATGGCCCGATGGCAGCGATTTTCTGATCTGCATCGGCTGGGCAGTTGTGTCGCTGGTGCTTGGCGTGATTGTCTTCCGTCGCAACGAACGAAAACTGGCGGAGATACTGTGACCGATATTGCCGTGAGCGTTGACCACGTGAGCAAGACCTTCAGGCTTTACCACGAGCGCAACCAAACGATCAAGGCCGCGATCATGCGGCGCAGAACGTCGGTCCACGAGGATTTCCTCGCGTTGAGTGACGTGACGTTTGATGTTCCCGTCGGCTCGACCTTCGGACTGATCGGCAGCAACGGTTCGGGCAAATCAACGCTGCTCAAATGCCTGGCCAATATCTACTATCCGACCTCGGGAAAAATCACCCACTTCGGACGAATTGCGGCCATGCTCGAGGTCGGATCCGGATTTCACACCGAACTCTCGGGCCGCGAAAACATCTTCCTTAATGGATCGATCCTTGGCATGACCAAGAAGGAGATCACGGCAAAATTCGACGAGATCGTGAGTTTTTCCGGGGTTGAGCAATTCATCGACCAACCCGTCAAAAATTATTCGTCGGGAATGTACGTGCGCCTTGGTTTTTCCATCGCGATCAACGTCGATCCCGACATCCTGGTCGTCGATGAGGTGCTGGCGGTCGGTGACTCGGAGTTCCAAGAGAAATGCTTCCAGAAGTTTAGGGACTTCAAGAAGGCCGGCAAGACTGTCATCCTGGTGAGCCACTCGATGGAGACCGTTGCAGAGATGTGCACGAATGCGGCGTGGTTGAACAAGGGCGACCTGATGGCGGTCGGCAAAGCTGCGCCGACGATCACGGCGTATCTCAACTCGTTGCCGCCTGAAGCGAGACATCCGTCGTGACGGGCGGCGTAACGGTGTCCGTTGCGCTGTGCACACACAACGGTGAACGCTTTGTGCGCCAACAGGTCGAGAGTATTTTCGCGCAGACGGTCTTGCCGACCGAGCTCATCGTGTCGGACGATGCGTCGAGCGACTCCACCCTGTCCGTTGTTTCGGAATCAATCGAGCGGTTCCGTGGGAGTGCGCCGGCGCTCTCGCAGCCGGTCAACGTCGTGGTGCTCACCAGGTCGACCCCACTGGGGGTCGTCGGTAACTTCGAAGTTGCCATTGCCGCGTGCACTGGCGACCTGGTTGCCCTGTCCGACCAAGACGACGAATGGGTGCCGAACCGGCTGGAGACGGCACTGGGCCTGTTCGAGGCTCGTCCGGAATTATCCCTGCTGTACAGCGACGCAGACCTCGTTTCGGCCGAAGGACTTCACCTCGGCACCACACTCTTTGGGGCGCTCGGCGTAACCCCGCGAATGCAACAGCGAGTCCACGCGGGCGACGCCTGGCACGAACTCCTGCACCGCAATATCGTTACGGGAGCGACGACTGCGTTTCGCCGTTCTCTTGCCGATGACGCACTTCCCGTTCCCGAGGGATGGCTTCATGACGAATGGCTCGCCATCGTCGCCGCCGTGACCGGGCAAGTCGACCTCGTTCCTGACCGGCTGGTGCGCTACCGGCAGCATGGCGAGAACCAGGTCGGTGCTCGCAAGCTGTCATTCGGCGGCAAGGCCCGTCGGATGCTCGAGCCCGGAGGCGCGCGTAGTTCGCGACTTCTGGTGCGGGCTTCGTCGCTCGTAGCGCGGCTTCCGCGCCTGCCGAGGGTCACCGAGGTCCAAATCAACGAGGCCAGGCACAAGCTGGCGCACGAACAGGTGCGCTCGGCACTGAGTCCGCATCGCCTCCGTCGCATCGGACCGGTGCTGCGCGAGCTCGGAACCGGGCGGTACAGTGCCTTCGGCCGTGGGGTGCTCGACGCCGCGAGAGACCTCCTCCAGCCGCTCGAGACCGGCCGGTAGGCTGGTCAGGATGTCACGCGCCCGCACCATTTCGATCCAATCTGTGCTCTACGGCACCCAGGCTCCGGCGGTGGCGCGGATCGCGGAGTCGGTTTCCAACTCCGCGCGGCGTGCGGTCGAGGCGGGGATGCTCTCATCCTGGCAGTTCGTCGTGGGCGATTGTTCCTCGGTACCCGCGCTGACCCGGGCCCAGGTCGACGCCATCGCCATGGCGTGCGACGGTGCGGGCGGCGCGTTTATCTACCATTTCTTCGGGGAGAATCTCGGTCACGGCGGTGGGCATAATCGCCTCGCAACGCTCACCGAGAGCGATCTCCTGCTTTTTCTCAACCCGGATGCCCTGCTCGGTCCCGAGGCTATCGGCGAGCTCGCCACCAGCCTGACCGCTGGAGTAGGTGCGACCGATGCCCGGCAGGTACCCCTCGAGCATGCGAAGACCTTTGCGGCGGAAACCGGCGACGAGAGTTGGGCATCGGGTGCCTGCCTGCTCACCCCGCGAGCTGTTTTTGACGAGGTGAGAGGTTTCGACTCAACGAGTTTCTTCCTGTACTGCGACGACGTCGACTATTCGTGGCGTGTCAGGCTCGCCGGCCATCGTGTGGTGTACTCACCTGCTGCGCGCGTGTTCCACGACAAACGCCTCGATGGCGCAGGCACCTACGAGCCGGGCGACGCCGAGGTCTATTACTCGATCGAGGCTGCGCTGCTGCTTGCCCACAAGTATTCGAAGCCCTCGCGCGTTCGCGCCGTCCTCAAGTGGTGCAGGCGGGAGGCAGCGCAACCGATGCTCCGTGCAGCCACCGAATATTATGCCCGGCGTAGGGATGGGACCCTGCCGACGCCCATCGACGCGCGGCATACTGTGGCACAGTTCGTCGGCCAGCACTACGCAAAGCAGCGATACTGAGGCGGTTGAACGGTCGTCCAAACGCGGCGGGTAAGCTCTACACGTGCAAATTCGAGAGTTGTCGATCGCGGACGCCTACGAGATCACTCCGATCCTGAGGCAGGACGACCGGGGCTCCTTTCTCGAGTGGTATCGCTTTGACCTGCTCCAGGAGGCCGTCGGTCATCCGCTTCAACTGCGGCAGGCGAACACGTCAGTGTCGAAGCACGGCGTGGTGCGTGGAATTCATTTTGCCGATATCCCGCCCGGCCAGGCCAAGTACGTGACTGCGACCCATGGCGCCGTCCTCGATTATGTGGTGGACATCCGTGTTGGCTCCCCGACGTTCGGGGCATGGGACTCCGTGCGCCTGGACGACGTCGATCGCCGTGCTATCTACCTGGGTGAAGGTCTGGGGCACGCATTTGTCGCTCTGACTGAGAACGCCACGGTCAGCTACCTGGTGACCGACACGTATAACGCGTCGCGTGAGCACGGCATCAACCCGCTCGACTCGGAGATTGCCCTCGTTTTTCCCGAGGAGGCCGGGGAGCTGCTGCTGTCCCCGAAGGACACGGAAGCACCGACCCTCGCTGAGGCGGCCGCCAGCGGACTGCTTCCGCGTTTCCATGATGTACGCGCCCACTACGCGACGCTGACGGCGGAGGCGGGCTAATCGTGCGCGGCATCATCCTGGCGGGAGGCTCGGGGACTCGGTTGTGGCCCATCACGCGGGGTATCTCAAAGCAGCTCATGCCCATCTACGACAAGCCGATGATCTATTACCCCTTGTCCACACTCCTCAGCGCTGGCATCCGGGACATCCTCATCATTACGACGCCCGACGACCAGGCCCAGTTCCAGCGCCTTCTCGGCGACGGCAGCGAACTCGGCATCTCACTCACGTACGCCGCCCAGCCGCACCCGGGCGGACTCGCCCAGGCCTTCCTCATCGGCGAGGAGTTCATCGGCGACCAGAAGGTGGCCCTCGTTCTCGGTGACAATATCTTTCACGGCGCGGGGCTCGGGTCGAATCTGCGCTTGCATACCGACGTCGCGGGAGCTTTGATCTTCGCGTATCACGTTTCGAATCCGCGAGCCTACGGTGTCGTCGAGTTCGATAAGGACTTTCGCGCTGTCTCGATCGAAGAGAAACCCGTCGCCCCTCGTAGTAACTTTGCCGTCCCGGGCCTGTATTTCTATGACAACAGCGTGATCGAGGTGGCCCGGTCGATAAGCCCCAGTGCTCGCGGCGAACTCGAAATTTCGACCGTGAACGACTACTACCTCAAGAGCGGGGCACTTTCGGTGCAGGTACTCGACCGTGGCACCGCCTGGCTCGACACGGGCACATTTGAGTCAATGGTGCAGGCGAGCGAGTTCGTCCGAGTTATTGAGGACCGCCAGGGTTTCAAAATTGGATGCATCGAGGAGATCTCCTGGCGTTCGGGTTGGATCACTGACGCGCAGCTTGCGGCGATAGCAGCGCCTTTGCTGAAGAGTGGCTACGGTGCCTACCTCAATGAATTGATGGAGAAGAGCAATTGACATCGGGCACCACCACTGGCATTGAGTCGAGCACACCGGAACCCACAATAACTCACTGGGCTTCATCCGCCTTGTGTTGGCTTCGGTCGTTATCTTTGACCATGCGTTCCCGCTCGGCGGTTTCGGAGCGGACCCGTTCTTTGCGCTCAGCCGCGGCCAGGCGTCCCTCGGGAGTATTGCCGTCGACGGCTTTTTCGGTATTAGCGGATATCTGATTGCGAAAAGCGCGATGTCCGCGGACATCCTGCAGTTCATGTGGAGGCGATTTCTCCGGATTTTTCCGGCTTACTGGGTTGTCCTGATTCTCACCGCGTTTGTCGTCATCCCGATTGTCTGGGTCGCGCAGGGACAGAGTCTCGCAACCTACTTCCACGTGAGTGGACCGGGTCCCGTGCGGTTCGTCCTCGGAAACTGGACGCTGCACATCGGCACCTACGGAATATACGATGTCTTCGCAAAGACGACTCCCTATGGCCAGCTCATTCATTCGAGTGCCGTGAACGGCTCCATCTGGACGCTGATCTACGAGTGGAACTGCTACTTACTCATCGGAGTGCTGCTCGTTTTTGGTGTGCTCAAGCGCGCGAAGATCGTCGTTCCGATCATTACGGGCTTTCTTTTCATCGTGCAGGTCGTCCTGTTCGTCAGCCCCACCGCGATTCCGCAGTTCATCCCCTGGCTCAGCGACCAGTACACGATCATGTTGACGCTGACATTCCTGCTGGGCTCCTGCGTCGCAATCTATTCGAAGCAGATACCCTATTCGAACGGACTGGGCATCCTGTGCGCCGTGCTTTTCCTCTACACCTTCCGTGAGGGCGGGTTCCAGGAAGTCGGTGTGCCAGCTGGCGTCTATCTCGTTCTCTACCTGGGTGCGCGCCTTCCGCGCGCCGTACACAGGATTGGAACCACGAACGATTATTCCTACGGGGTCTACGTTTACGGATTCCTGGTCGAGCAGGTGCTCGCGCGAGTGGGTCTCTACAAACTCGGCTATTTTCCCTTCGCGATCGGAACACTGGTCGTGTCACTCGGGATGGCCTGGCTGAGTTGGCACATCGTCGAGAAGCGAGCGATGTCGCTCAAAGCCTGGGGACCGGGGCGTGGGTTGCGGTTCTGGGCGGATGCGATTCAAACGCGGCGACACAAGCGAGCGCCTATAGCGGAGGTAGCAGAGTGAGGCTCGGAACGGTACTGGTCACGGGCGGTGCAGGGTTCATTGGTTGCGCGATTGCCGACAAGCTCGCAGGACAGGCTGACCGGTGGGTCGCCTTCGACATTCTCCATCCGCAGGTGCATCCCGGGTCTCAGCGTCCGGCGGGTCTTGCGTCGTCGGTAGAGCTCGTTGTGGGCGACGTAACTGACCCCGCCCAGTGGGACAGCCTGCTGCAATCCGTAAAGCCGGACACCATCATCCACCTGGCTGCTGAAACGGGGACAGCACAGTCGCTCGACGAGGCGAGCCGGCATTCCCGGGTCAATGTCGTCGGCACGACGGAATTGACTGACGCGCTGGGCCGAGCGGGCATCACGCCATCGCACGTGCTTCTGAGCAGTAGCCGCGCGGTCTACGGCGAGGGAAACTGGCAGCGCCTCGATGGCGCGGTCTTTCAGCCCGGCCAGCGCTCACACGAGCAGCTGACGGCGGCCCAGTGGGACTTCCCGGGCGCGAGACCCCTGCCCAGTCGAGCTGATTCGACTGTTCCTGCACCCACCAGTGTGTACGGCGCGACGAAGCTCGCGCAGGAGAACATCCTGAAAGCGTGGGGTGGATCGCGCGGCATTCCCGTCACAATCCTCCGGCTTCAGAACGTCTATGGGCCCGGGCAGTCGCTCATCAACTCCTATACCGGCATTGTTTCGCTGTTTTCCCAGTGGGCGCGGGAGGGCCGGACGATACCGCTTTACGAGGATGGAAAAATCGGACGTGACTTCGTTTACATCGAGGACGTGGCCGATGCCTTTGCTGCTGCAGTGCAGTCAGGTCCCGATAAGGACCGCCCAACCTTCGATGTGGGCACTGGGATCCCGAGCACGATCGAGGACATGGCCGTGGCGATTGCGAAGTTTTATGGTGCCCCGGCCCCGGTCGTTAACGGCAAGTTCCGCGATGGGGACGTGCGTTCGGCCTCGTGCGACATCGCCCCAACGCTCGCTGGCCTCGATTGGACCCCTCGGTGGAACCTGGAGGACGGCGTCGCTGCGCTCCAGGAGTGGATTGCCGGCCAGCTGAGCGCCGCGGGGTCTGGGCGTGCCTGAACCTCGCTCGCTTGCCATCCAATCTGTACTGTTTGGAAATTCGGCAGACGACATCGTGCGCGCGGCCGAATCGGCTGCGAATTCGGTGCGGCTGGCGCGCGACAGCGCACTGGTGTCCGAATGGATGCTTGTGCTCGGAGACAGTTCTGCTGAAGCGGTGCTGGATGCCGGCGCCCTCGGCAGGATCTCGTCGGTTGTCGCCCTGGCCGGAGGAACTGTCGATTACCGCTATTTCGGTGCCAACCTGGGCTCCGCAGGCGGCCACAATGCGCTGGCGCTGAATGGCACTTCCGACCTGATTCTCATTCTGAACCCTGATGCCAGAATGGCGCCGCAAACTATCAGCGCGCTTGCCTCCGAACTCGACGGCGATGTAGGGATCGCCGAGGCCCGGCAGGTGCCGCTCGAGCATCCGAAAGAGTACGTGGAGAAAACCGGGGACACGAGTTGGGCTTCGACGGCGTGCGCGCTGACCACACGTCCCCTCTTCGAGCTCGTGCAAGGGTTCGATGCTGAGACATTCTTTCTGTATTGCGATGATGTCGACTATTCCTGGAGGATCCGTCTCGCCGGCTACCGGGTCGTGTACGTTCCGTCCGCAAGCGTTTTTCACGACAAGCGACTGACGGCGACGGCGGACTGGCCTGCGAGTGCCGCAGAAATCTACTACACCGATGAGGCAGCGGTGCTTCTTGCTTACAAGTACTCGCGACCGGATATCGTTCGATCCCTTACCACAAGCTATCGCCGCAAACCGACGCCGGTACACGTAAAGGTTCTCGCCGAGCTCGATGCGCGCAAACGACGCGGGGCGCTTCCGCGACAAATCGACCGCGATCACCGGGTTGCGAAGTTCATTAAGGACAGGTATGCCCAGCACCGTTACTGATCATCGATCGAATGTCGTCGGGCTGCTCGGCCAGCTGGCGAGCACCACGAACGCCGATCCTTCCCTGGTGAAGCGGCTCAACGCCGTTATCGACCTGTTGGAGAAGCCCGAGGACAAGTCCCGACCGTTCCTGACGGTGCTGCTTCGGACCCAAGGTAAACGTCTGGAACCACTCAAGGACGCCCTCCTGTGCCTGGTTGGTCAAACGGACCAGGATTTCGAGGTCGTTGTGCTGGCGCACAACGCGGAGCCAGCCGCGGCTTCGGAAATCCGGGCTGCCGTCGACGGGCAACCGCCCGAGTTCCTGAAGAAGGTGCGTCTCATCGAAGTGGTCGGGGGTACCCGTGCAAAACCGCTGAACGTCGGCGTTCAGGCTGCCGAGGGCCGATACCTGTCCATTTACGATGACGATGATCTTCTGTTCGCAAACTGGGTCGAAGAGTTCCACCGGGCATCCGAAGCGGCCGGTGGCCGCGCCCTCCGCGCCCTTGTAGCCAATCAGAGCGTAGTCCCCGAGCAGTGGCCAAACGGTGCCCCGGGATTCCGCACCAGCTCGTGGCCCAAGGTCGAATTCCCGGTGAATTTCGACCAGGTTCGACATCTCCTGGTGAACGGTTCGCCGTTCATGAGCTGGGCTTTTCCCCGTCGGCTTTTCACCATGTACGGATTCCGTTTCGACGAGGAGCTGCTTGTCTGCGAGGACTGGGATGTCATCCTGCGTGGGTCCCTGCTGTGCGGAGTCGAGGAGATCGGGGCCTTGACGTCGATTTACCGCCGCTGGCAGGGCGGCGAATCGTCGTATACGTCGCATTCGAGTGAGGCGTGGCAGCACTCCGAACAGCGGGTTATCGATCGCACCGACGCGTCCATCCTGCTCATGCCGGTCGGGTCAATGGCCAACCTCCGACGACTGGCACTGCTGGACGATGCCTGGAAGCGATACAGCTTCCTTTTTGCGGGAAACCAGCTTCGGCAGCCGCTCGATGCGATGTGGGTTGCCGCGGCACCAGTTGTGAAGCTGGGGGTACGAATGTTCAAGCGAATTCGCCGCGCAATCAAGCGGTAGAGCGGCTTGCCGACAGAATTTACAGGTCGAAATCGCGCCTATTCGCACGGTGCGAAGTAAGCTGCCTTTGATGCGCGAGGGGTGCGCTCAATGATTCGAGGAGTGGGCTATGAATCGCCGTCGCCTGCCTGCTCGCTTTTTGGGACTGGTAGCTGCCATTGCTATCGCGGCATCGGCGCTCCTGGTCTTTACCGAAACCGCGCCAGCTTCAGCGGCCTCGACCGACTCGTTCCAGGCTGGCAACATCATCAGCGACCAGAATTTCTTCGACGCCAATGCCATGTCCGCTGCACAGATTCAGTCGTTCCTCGATAGCAAGATCCCAACCTGCAGTACCGGGAATTGCCTGAATATCCTTCACGTTGACACGACCTCACGACCTGCTGCATACACGCAGGCCGGCAACCTCGTGTGTAACCCCTACCAGGGTGCGCTGGGGGAGAGCGCCGCGACGGTCATCTTTAAGGTGGAGCAGGCGTGCTCGGTGAGTGCGAAAGCGATCCTGGTGATCCTCCAGAAGGAAGAGGGACTTGTCACAAAGACCTCGGTCAGCGCGGCGGTGCTCGCGCGCGCGATGGGGTACGGGTGCCCGGACAGCGCCGCTGGCGCCTGTGATTCGCTGTACTACGGGTTCTACAACCAGGTCTACCTGGCTGCCTGGCAGCTCCGCCGGTACGGAACACCCGCCGTTGTCGGCAACTACCAGCCCGGCGTTAATTTTGTCGCGTACAGCCCGAACGCCGCCTGCGGTGGTACGAATATCACCATTCAAAACCGCGCAACTGCGGCCCTCTACACCTACACCCCGTACCAGCCCAATGCAGCGGCGCTCAACAACCTCAACGGCACCGGGGACGCGTGCTCGAGCTACGGCAATCGGAATTTCTGGGTGTACTACAACTCGTGGTTCGGCGATCCGACGGTCACCGCCGGGACCCCCGAGGCGAACGTGACAATCACCCCGGCACCTAGCTCGATCGGAATTTCCGGGTGGGCGGTGGACCCCGATGATCCGACCGGCACAGTCCCCGTGTCCATCCAGATCGACCAGAGCTGGTACGCGCTTTCGGCGGCCGCAGCGGGTGCGGATTTGTCGGCCCAATATGCAGGAGCGGGAACGAGCCACTATTTTTCGGGGTCATACCCGGAGTCGCCGGGCAACCACACACTGTGCATCTATCTCTTGAACGCCGGTGGGCTGGGCGGGGTGGGCTCCCTGGGCTGCCAGACCGTAGCCGTACCTTCCGCTCCGGCGCCGCTCGGGGCAATTACCTCGGCTACGGCCGCCAATGGCGTGGTAAGTATTACTGGCTGGGCGGTTCGGCCAGACGCTCCAACCGCCCCGGTTAGCCTCGCGACACAGCTCGGATCGAGCTGGACCGGGTATTCGACAGGGCTCGCGAGCACGGCTGCAGTGACTGCAGTGGCGTCAGCGGGCCCGAACCAGGGGTTCGCCGGGTCTTTCGCAGCGCCGCCGGGCACTCAGACCTTCTGCCTCTGGGGCGTTCCGACGACCGGACCTGCGGTTCAAATCACCTGTGCGAGCGTCACCGTTCCGCCCCCGACCGTTGACGTGACAGCGATAGACGCCGTGACCGGCGGGGCGGGCCAGGTGACGGTTTCGGGGTGGGCCGTGGATCCCGATTCTCCTTCAGCGAGCGTGAGCATGGCCATCCAGGTCGGCTCAAACTGGTACCCGCTCACCGCCAATTCGCCCAGCACCGAGCCTCTCGCGACAGTTCCCACCGCGGGGCCGAACCAGGGGTTCGTCGGTTCGGTCGCGCTCCCCGCGGGAACCTACACAGTCTGCATTTGGGTAACGGAGCCGTCGGGCACCGCGGCCAACATCGGTTGCAGGACCGCGACAGTGCTTCCGCCGCCGCCTACCCAGTCGCATATCGACTCGATTGCCGGTGGCCAGGGGGCAGTATCCGTTGTCGGCTGGGCGGTCTGGCCGGACAAACTCTCCTCCAGTGTCAATCTCGCCGTACAAATCGGCGCTTCCTGGTACGGGCTTTCCGCTAACACGCCGAGCACGGAGGCCGCGGCCGCCATAACTGGTGCCGGCGCCAACCATGGGTTCGCTGTAGCCATCCCGCTGCCACAGGGGAGCTATACCGTGTGCATCTGGGCAGGAACCACGTCAGGGGGAGCCACCAATATCGGCTGCCAGAAAGTGGTCGTCGCGGCTCCGCCCGCGACCCAGTCGCACATTGACTCGATTGCGGGCGGGATCGGCCAGGTCTCTGTCGCCGGCTGGGCGATTTGGCCGGACAAGCCAGCCGCGTCAGTCAACATGGCGATCCAGGTCGGTGCTTCGTGGACGGCGATGACGGCAAACTCGCCAAGTACCGAAGGGGCTACGGCTGTTCCCGGGGCCGGGACGGGCCACGGATTCGTCGGAACAGTCGCCTTGGCACCCGGTTCGTATTCGGTCTGCATTTGGGCGGGAGCCAGCGCAGGCTGGGCTACCAATATCGGTTGCGGGACGGTCACCGTGGCGTCACCGCCACCGGTGCAGGGGGCCATCCAGTCAATTACTGGGGGAACCGGATCCGTCACGGTGGTGGGCTGGGCGGTGTGGCCTGACAAGCTCACATCGAGCGTGAATATGGCCATTCAGGATGGCGCCAGCTGGTACGCCATGACTGCCAACGCTCCGAGTGCTGCAGCAGCGGCTGCTGTGAGCGGCGCCGGACCCAATCACGGCTTCAGCCAGACGCAGCCTCTGGCCGCGGGCGTGCACTCGATCTGCATCTGGGCAGGACTCAGCGCGGGCGGCGCGACCAACCTCGGCTGCCAAACGGTCACGGTCAACTGAGCGTCGCCGGTCTGTCGCCCACCATGGGGTGCCTGCGATCCGCGTGGAGTCGCCTCGGCTATGATTCTCGGGGCCTATCCGAGTGACCTGAGGAGAAGAATGGCAGTCCCCCGCGCCGGCGTCGTCTCCGTTGTCCTTGTGAATTTTCGGGGGGCAGCCCAGACGATCGAGGCGGTCACCGAGCTCGCTGCCGTGGACTGGCCGAGCGAGAAGCTCGAGATCATCGTTGTCGATAATGCGTCGGGAGATGGCAGCGCCCAGGCAATTCGTGAGGCGCTCCCCGGGATCGAACTGGTCGAGAGCACGGAGAACCGCGGTTTTGCCGGTGGCTGCAACCTGGGTGTCGCCCGCAGCACAGGGGAGTTCGTTGCGTTCCTCAACAGCGACGCAAAGCCCGAACCCGAGTGGATCTCGGCGGCGATCGCGACCTTTGCAGAATTCGACGATGTTGCGGCGGTCGCATCTAAGGTGCTCGACTGGGAGGGCAGGACCGTCGACTACATCGACTCTGGGCTGACCTGGTTCGGCAAGGGGTACAAGCCATTTGTGGGGGAGACGGCCGGCACGCTCGGGAATCGGCCGAAGGATGTGTTGTTCGGCACCGGATCGGCGATGTTCGTGCGCCGCGGCGCCTTCGATGAGCTCGGCGGATTCGACGAGCGCTTCTTCATGTTCTACGAGGACGTCGACTTCGGCTGGCGGCTCAACCTTCGCGGGTGGCGCTACCGCTACCAGCCACTGTCCGTCGCGCTGCACAAACACCACGGGACTGTTGGCAAGTTCGGGTCGTTCAAAGAGACGTACCTTCTTGAGCGAAACGCCCTGTTCACGCTCTACAAGAATCTCGAGTCGCGAGCGCTCGATGAGGCACTGCCCGCCTCCCTCGCGCTGACGGTCAGGCGCGCGATCTCACAGTCGGGACTCGACTCGACCGAGTTCGATTTTCGCAATAACGCGGACGACGAGCAGCTCGTCGAGAGCGTGCCGCGCGAGTCGCTCGCGTCAGTATTCGCAATCGACCAATTCGTGGAGCACCTGCCCGGGCTGGTCCTCGCGCGGGCCGAGGTCCAGTCCACCCGCCGGGTTTCCGACCGTGCGATCTGGTCGCTATTCGGACGCGTCGACGCGATCCCCGGAGACGACGAGTATTACGCACAGGGACACTCGAACCTCGTCGAGGCCTTCTCGGTCGTAGAACCGCACCGTGAAACGCGAGTGCTTATTATCACGGGCGATCCCATCGGTGCCCGGATGGCGGGACCGGCTATTCGGGCCTGGCATATAGCCGAGGCCCTGGCAGTCGACAACGAGGTGCTTCTCGTCACGCTCGCCGGCCTGGAGGAGCACGCTGCCCCGTTCCGGCTGCGCCACATTCGCGCAGGCGACAATCGTGCATTCGAACCGTTGGAGAAGTGGGCGGACGTCATCCTGTTCCAGGGGCATGCAATGGCCGTATTCCACGCGCTGGCGACTACCGACAAGATCGTCATCGCGGACATCTACGATCCCATGCATCTCGAACAACTTGAGCAAGGCAGGGAGCTGCCGGCAGCAACGTGGGACAAGCAGGTTCGCGATGCAACCGAGGTGCTCAACGAGCAGCTGTCCAAGGCTGACTTCCTTGTGTGTGCGTCGGACCGCCAGCGAATGTTCTACCTCGGCCAATTATCGGCTCTTGGACGTGTAAACCCGGCGAATTACGCCGAGGATCCCGACCTGGACGGCTTGCTCGCGGTTGTGCCCTTCGGTCTCGATACGACTGCGCCCGTGCACCGACGCGCCGTCCTGAAGGGTGTTAAGCCGGGAATCGGGCTCGACGACAAAGTGCTCTTGTGGGGGGGAGGCCTCTACAACTGGTTCGATCCGCTCACCCTCATCCGGGCGGTCGCCGACGTGGCGCAGCGGCGTCCCAGTGTGAGGCTGTTCTTTCAGGGCACCAAGCATCCGCATCCGGGCGTTCCCGAGATGGGCATCGTGAGCGAATCACGAGCGCTAGCTGCCGAGCTGGGCGTCCTGGACACCTTTGTCTTTTTCAACGACGAGTGGGTGGATTATGCCGACCGGGAGAACTATCTCACCGAGGCGGACGCCGGAGTCAGCAGCCATTTCTCCCACATCGAAACAACCTTCTCGTTTCGCACGCGCATTCTCGACTACCTGTGGGCGGGTCTACCCATGGTGGTGACCGAAGGCGACAGCTTTGCGGAGTTGGTCGAGAACGAAGGATTGGGGGTCGTGGTTCCCGCGCGCGACGTCAGCGCGCTCGCGGCCGCGCTCGAGACGGTCCTGTTCGACGACGCCGTCATCGCGGCCAGCCGGGCCAATGTGGCCCGTGTCCGGGATCGATTCCTGTGGTCGAACACCCTCGCGCCGATAGTGGAGTTCGTTGCGAAACCGCATCGTGCGCGTGATGCCGGAGAAAGGCTAGTGGCGCTCGGGGGCGCGCCCGATCGCCCGCAGGCGCGCCGACGCAAGCAGTATGGATTTGCTCACAATGTCGCACTGGTCGCTCACCACTTGAGAAATGGCGGGCCGCGGGTAGTTCTGCGGAAGGTGATAAACCGATTGAGGTCCCGCTAAATGGCCGCGAGACCCGATGGCATCGTCGTTATCGGTGCCGCCACAGTGATAGCCGGGATCGCGGGGTACGCGGTAACGCTTGTGGTCTACCGCGTCGTTGGCGCAGGCACCTATGCAAGCTTCGCCGTTTTCTGGGCCGCCCTGTATCTGCTCGTCGGGGGGCTGGGTGGTATCCAGCAGGAGGTCACGCGCGCAACCCGCCCGATCGAACCAGGCACCCGCACCGTTCCGAGCAGGGCGCGGAACCTGGGGCTGGTCGTCGCGGGGGGAATCCTGGCGGTCATCCCGATCACGGCGATTGCCTGGAGCCGCGCAGTCTTCGGTGGAAACGGTTGGGAATTGGTTATACCGCTGGCAATCGGCGCCGGTTCGTATGTGCTCGTTGCCGTATTGGCCGGCTCGCTGTACGGTGTATCCCACTGGCGGTCGATCGCGGCGATGGTCACCACAGACGGGGTGTTGCGCTTGCTGCTTGTCAGCATTGGGCTTGTGTTCACCCACGATGTGGTCGTCCTCAGCTGGCTGGTCGCTGTGCCATTTCCGCTCACGATCGCAATACTGTGGCCTCTGCTGCGACGCGGCTTCGTGGGTCGAAGCGATGTGGATTCGTCCTACCGGCAGTTGGGCTGGAACGCTGCGCGAGCAGTTGTCGCATCGATCTCAACAGCAGTTCTGGTGAGCGGGTTTCCCTTGCTGCTCGGTGTCACGTCCCGGGGCGAGCCCGCCGCGCTCATCGGAGAGCTGATCTTTGCTATCACTCTGACCCGGGCGCCGTTGATCGTTTCCGTGATGTCGTTGCAGAGCTACTTCGTGGTGCGATTCCGGGACAGCGGAAAGCACTGGGTGCGGTTGTTCAGCAGAGTGCTTCTGATCGTGGGCGGTGCAGCCGTTATTCTCGCCGTGCTGGGCGCGTGGATCGGTCGCCCTGTCATTGAATGGATCTCCGGTCACCCCACACCGTTCACGGGTGGTTTTGTGGCGGTCCTCGTCGTCTCATCGGCTCTGGTCGGTGCCCTCTGCGTGACCGGTCCTGCAGTCCTGGCTAGGTCCCAGCATTTCGCCTACACGGCCGGTTGGCTGGCGGCTGCCGCTGCCACCATCGCAGTGATGGCGATTCCGCTCGAGGTCCTGCTGCGGGTGAGCCTCGCCCTGCTCGTCGGGCCTGTTGTGGGGATCGTTGTGCACCTCGTTTCCCTCAGGACGAGTGATGCCGTTGCTGATGTCGCCCGAGTGCCCGAACTAGCCGGAGAGTGAAGCTGAGTGCCTGACCAATTGCAGCCGCATGTTGACACCGCGACGGTGAGTCTCGATGCGCCCCGGGCGCAAGTCCTTGCAGTCGTGTTGGGCATCCTGGTGTTCCTTTCCGGCTCGCTGGCCATCGCGGGTGGGACACCGTGGCCAGTCATCGCCCTGGCGTCGATCGCGTGCCTCCTGGTGTTGGCAGCGCGGATCGGTTACTTGATCGCGGTATCGGTCTCGATCCTCATCGGCTTCAGTGCGATCATGGTCACGCTGCTCATCAGCGCAGCGCTGTGGACGCAAATCCTCCCCGCCACGGGAACTGCGTTCACCGCGCTGGGCGTGTTTGCCTGCGTCCTTCTTGCCGGGAGCCCGGTGCGGTTGCTGCACCTGTCCCGTTCGACTCGGCGGGACGTGGTGGCCTCGCTCTCTGGGGCGGTCGTCTGGGCCATCGCGTTGCTGGTCTCTGTCAGGGTTCCTCTGGCCGAGCGGCTGACCTGGGTAATGAGAAACGACTCTCTGAACAATCTGATCTACGCCCACTACATCCTTCGCGAACGGGGAATCGAGTTACGTCCGAACCTCAACCCCACGCCACTGCCCGCAGCGCTGGTCGCACTCGGCATCGTGTCGGGGCGTCCGTCCGCGTCGCCGACACTGTCACTCCAGCACGACCTGATCGGCATGGCCGTGACCTGGGTGGCGCTCATCGCGCTGGTATCAGTCGTCCTGGGACTTACCGCGGCGGCGATTGTCCGCAGAGTTGTCGGCTCTGGGTTGGCCAGTCACGCTGCTGGTGCCGGTGGCTCCCTTATCGCCCTGTCTTGGTACGTGACCGGATATCCAATCGAATACGGGTTCCTCAATCTCGACGTTGTTGTCCCCGTAATCCTCGCGTCGATTCTGCTGGCCCTGGTAGCTGATCGCCTCCCGTGGCTGTCGGTGTCAGCCCTTCTGGTCGCGGCAACGCTAATGCTGGCAACCTGGAGCCCCCTTGTCGCTGTTCCGCTGGCATTGCTGGCGCTGACCGTCTTCCGACAGCGAGACTCGCTGCGTCGTTCCGGCCGTTGGGGACTGGTCGCGATGGTTGTCGGCGTTGTCCAGCTGCTGGCCTACGGCATCCTGGCAACCCTTCCGGCCTACCTGGCCCAGCGTTCGGCACTCGCCGGAATCGGCGGCATTTATGCCGACAATCACTTCGTGGTCTTCTTTGCCGGCGCTGCAGTGATCGCCCTTGGCTTTTTCGTTTTTCGGGCGGATCGAAGCAAATTCCTTGCTCTGTGCGTCACCGTCGTTGCGCCGATGGTCAGTCTTGCGCTGTTGCTGTTCATCAGTCGACGAAACCCCGATCCCTGGACGTACTACCCGATCAAGCTGGCATATTTTTCCACAGTGGCGTTTATCGCGTTACTGGTCGGGCTCTCGGTGGCATTTCTCGCACAGCATGCCTCGCGAGTAGCGCTTCTCTGGATTGGCGGCGCGACCGTGGTGGTGCTTGAGGCAGGGTTGCTTGTCGCGGTTCCAGGCATCGACCAGGGCCTCGTGCGGATGAACCCCCTGGTCCGGCTCACATCCAGCCATCCCGAGGAACGATACGTTCAACCAGACACGATGGTGCAGATTCTCGCGAGAACGAACAAGCCGGCGCTGTTGTGGGCATCGCGAATACAGGATGAGCCATGGGCTGACCTCTGGCTGCTGCAGCTTCGAGCCGACACCCTGTCAGGAACTTCACGGCTAAGGATTGCGGCGTACAACCAGACGGGCGTCCACACCGTGCGCGAGCTCTGCACCATCGTCAGGATGATCGGGGTCTCCTCCACCACCATCTACACCGAGGACCCGACGCTCCCCGCGAAGGTCGGAGGCAAATGTCCCGACGTTCACGCGCGGTTTGTCGCGCCGCCGACCGTAAGCAGGTCAGGTCGATGACGTTTCCGTTAGTGGGCGGCCGAGTTGGTTCCGGCGGGGAGCAGCACGATCGTGGAACTCAGGCGCACAAGCGTTGGACCGGACTTGCGTTCATCATGGCGCTAGTCGTTGCCGGGTCAGGCGTCGGCTCGCTGCTGGGGCTCCCCAGCTGGACCGTTCTGCTGGCAGCGTCCATTCCGTTTATCACGCTGGCGTGGGCGCGACTCGGGGGAGCGCTGGCGGCTGCGACGGTCCTTGTTTCGGGACTGGTCATCCTGCTGGCCGTACTCGTTGTGACAGCGACCCTGAGACTGCCACTTCTCGCCACCGTAGAGATCGTGTACTGCGCTGCCGGATTGGCAGGCTGCGCGGTCCTGTGGCGAGGGTCGAGTCGACCACGATCGATCACCCGGTCGTCGGTGCTGCAAGCCGTCCCATCACTGGCCGGATCAGTTGTCTGGTTCTGCGCAGTCGTGGCATCGAGATTCATCCCGGGAGGTTCGCAACTGGCCTGGGTAATGCGCGGCGATTCTGCGAATAACATCCTGCTGGTGCGAGACCTGCTCAGGAACGATGGCGTCGTCTTGGGCTCAGCTTCGACTCCGGTTCCCCTTCCATCCGTGGTGCTGGCAGTACTCACGGCCAGTGGGCGAGGAAGTGTCGATCCACAGGCTTTGCTTCGTCACGACGTGGCTGCTCTCGCTCTCTGCTGGGTACTTCTCATCGCGCTCGGCTGCACCATTGCGGGAGTTGCTGCTGGTTCCTTCGCTCGCGCCGCCGGGTCAGGTGTCCTCGCTGGAGGCGTTACGTCCGCTGCGGCGTCCCTTATCCCCCTAACCTGGTTCTACACCGGTTACCCGATTGATTTCGGATTTCTCGACGCGGAAATCGCCATACCCCTGCTGCTCGTTTCGCTGCTCGCCGCCCTGGCTGATCGCCGTCACTTTGTCGTTTCTCTGACCGTGCTGCTGCTCGATGCGACTCTCTTGTTGGCGGTGTGGAGTCCGTTGGTGCTCATTCCGGGCCTGCTCATTCTGGTAGTGCTGCGCGGTTCCTGGCGAGAGGTGCGGCATCTTCGCGGTGTAAGTCGCTGGGTTCTGATTCTCGCGTCCGCACTGCTTCTCGGTTACGGATTCGCCGGGGTTCTCCCCAGTCTTCTCGCGCTCGGCCACCTACTCTCCGCAGCCGGCTCGGTCTACAACTTTCACCGGATCATGGTTATGGCTCTCGCTTGCCTGGCTGTGCTGCTTGCGGTAGCCACGCGCCGTCGTTCGCAAGCTCCTGTCTTGCTCGCAACGGCGGGGTTCGTCCTTGGATCAGCAATTGCGCTGGGGGTGCTGCTTTTCGTGTCCAGAAATCAGCCCTCGGTCTGGACTTACTATCCGGTCAAGCTGGCCTGGCTATGTTCGGCTGCGTTCGTGATCCTCGTCTGCGGCCTTCTCACGGGGCTGCTCGCTCGCCTTGCCGAAAGACGGTTCCTTCGGATTTCGCTGTCCGGTCTTGCAGCCGTGCTCGTCGCGGCATTTCTTTACTGGGCACCCACGGCCGTCCCCGGCTATGCCGCGTCCTCGGCGGTATCCCAGGTGGTCAAGGCGCACGTCATGGGTTCTGGGGACGCTCTTGCGAACCGGATCTTCCATTTCGCTTCGTCGAAGCACGGCGTCATACTGTGGCACTCCGGCGATCCCTTTGAGGCGTCGGTCAACTTCTGGCTTTTGGAAAACCGTGCCAACACTCTGCTGCGCAATACGGATCTGAGATTGGCGGCCTATGGTCTGTATGACCATGATGACATTCACGACCTGTGCAGGATACTCGGGCTGATGGGCCACGGGTCGATCGTGTACAGCAACCTGGTCGGATTACAGTCCAAGCTCGATGCAGAATGCCCGGGTCGGGGAGCGACTGTATCTCGTGAGCCAGGTCGTTGACAGGGTGCTGTGCAGAACAATGGGGAGCGCATGACTGACTCCGGCCAGACTGCTCCGGCCAGCCTGAAGCGTTCCCAGTTATTCTCGGCGCAGATGACGCACAAATCGTTCCTGGCCCTGCGCCGGTTTCCCGCGTTCGACGGCCTTCGCGCCTTGGCGGCGCTGATTGTCATTGTTTATCACCTCGGCGGACCTGTTTTCGGGTTCGCTTCTGGATGGCTCGGAGTCCAGCTGTTCTTCGTGCTCTCGGGTTTCCTGATAACGACGCTGCTGCTGCGCGAGGAGTCCCTGGGCGGGCGTATCTCGCTCGGGAATTTCTGGATCAGACGAGTATTCAGGATCCTGCCGGCCTACTACCTGGTCGTGCTGGTCAGTGTCATCATCCTTGTCTCTGAAGGTGAGTTCACAGAGGCGGGAGGTCGTCAATCAATCGGCTGGTTCCTCACCCTGAATCCAGAGCTCGCGCCGACGACCCTCAACTTCTCGCCAGCCTGGACGATCGGGATTGAGCAAAAGTTCTATCTGATCTGGCCGCTCGTGGTGTTCGTCTTCTTCGCTCACGCGATACGGCGCGTGGTGGCGTGGGTGCTGACGGTCGCGTTGCTGTTGGTTCTCACGTTCGCCGTTTCCAGCTATTTCGTGCACTTCGTCGTCATCCTTTTTGGCTGTGGGCTGGCGCTGGTCCTCAACTCGAACCGAGGGTTCAACGTGCTTCGGTTTCTCACCAGCCGGATCGCCGGGCTGGTCGCACTCGCAGCACTCGTGGTGGTGCAACTATCTGCGGTTGCGATGGACAACGCATTCCATTCCGAGGTTCAGGTAATTCTGCTGTACGGTCTCTGCGCTGCGGCAGCACTTCCCAGTTTGTGCGCGCCGACGGGTCCCTCGCGAGTTCTTGCTGTTCGACCATTACGGTGGCTCGGCGACCGCTCCTACTCGATCTACTTAGTGCAATCCGTGGCCGCGTCGATGACAATCGGACTGGTGGTTCCCCCGCATCCTGGGTGGAGGCTACTGCTGGTGGTGGTGCCGCTCATCATTGTTCTGGGCGACGCACTTCACCGCTGGCTGGAGTTGCCCTGCATACGGCTTGGCAGGCAATTGGTGGATCGCCGGGCCCTGCGAAAATCGGAAGCGAGTGCCCAGGCATTGATCCTTGGAGCGCAGCCGGAAGGCGGGCTTCCTCGCGGTGACCTGGGTCCGTCGATTTAGGGGTGAATGGGCGCAGCCTCCGCGCGGGTTGCGCGCAGGTAGAGCCGTGCGACGCCGACGGCAGCTATGGAAAGAAGCAGCGCAAACACGATGAGGCTGGTGTCAAGGCCGCCTGGCGGCGACCAGACCGGGTGCAGTATCGCGAGCCAACCGGTCTCTGATCCGACAGCGTAACGCTTGAGCGTGGTGGCAAAAGCAAGGTATTGGGCGACTGCCCAACCCGCCAGCACGACGATGACCAGCCGGCGCTCCACAAAACGCGTGAATGTCGCGAAGCCTGAGAGGACCGTGGCAATGCCCACCGTGACGCAGACGAACACGGGAAGGATGTAACGCCCCTGCCAGATGATCCCGCCGGTGGTGATGTAATAGCCCTGCAGGACCGGTGGCAGCAGGACGACAAGCGCGATCAACACGACTGCGAAGCGCAGAGGTCGGCCGCGGAGCACAACGATGCCAGCGACGATGATGCCGCCCGCGAGCATCGACCATGCGAAGTAGACAGCGGCTGGTGCGGCCGTATCTAACCATCCGAATACTCCGACGACCTGCTGTGCGTAAAAGAACGTCGAGCCGAGATTCCAGGCGAAACCGGCGAGGTGTGAAGTGCCGATGCCCGGCGCTCCTCCGCCCACCGCCGAGCCCGATTGCCCGACGCCAAGCGAGTTGGTGCCCACCTCCCAGGCTGCTGCAGCGACGCTGGCCGCCGCGATCCCTACGATTGCAAGCCGAATCACCCTCGCGCGCAGCAATTCTGCGATCGTCGCGCGCGGAACAAGCAGCAGTGGCGTCAGTAACGCGACTGCAACCCAGATGAGCGAGAGGCCGCGCATGTTTGCGGCGACAGACGCCGCGACGAAGACGATCGACGCCCGCAGCACGAGCCAGTTGTTCGCGGGCTCACGAACGATGCTGAGGACCCCCACGAAGGTCGCCAGCGTTGCAGTGATCTCTAGAGAATTGGGGTTAACCGCGCCGTCGAGGAAGATCACCATCGGGGTAACTGCAGCGGCGAACCCAATCAGCGGCAGAATCGGTCGTCGCCAGAGCGCGATCATCCCGAACACCAGCCCAAGGAAAAGCGAGGCAAGCAGGTCGCTGACTATTCGCATCGAATAGATGGCGGTTTCGCCGGAGAACAAGAGAGAAGTCCAGCCCACAAGGGTGTAGAACGTCGGGTTGTACAGGCCGGCGCTGGTCACTGCGCTCACGAGAGCAGTGGATGGCTTGCTATCGGCCGGCGCACACCTGGGCGTGATTGTGGAGTGAAACGCGAAACAGGACTGTGTTTGCGAATAGGCGATGTACTCGGGAACGGTGACTCGTGTGCCGCCCTTTGTGCTCGCGCCGACGATCTGGCCGCGGGCCACCGATGCCGCCTTGATGAGGTGCGCCGGTTCATCCGGTGATCCGCCAATCGGCGTCGCGATGGCCCAGGCTGCGCCAAGCAGTGCAAGAAATGCCCATGCGATGCCCGCCCTTCGCCAGAACGCGGCCAAGGGGCTATTTCTCATCGACCTGGCGGGATTTCTGCTGGATGTCCAACTCAAGAATTGCGATCCGCTCCGCAAGGGTGCGCGTCTTACTCTCGAGCCGAGTGAGCTCCGAACTGTGTTGCAGGCAAACAAAAAACAGAATCGCGATACTCACGAAAAAGACCAGGTTGATGGGAACCGCAATGCCGAGCAGTCCCGCTGCCCAGGTCAGGGTCGCGGGAAAGACCCCCGCGATGAGCGCGAGCAATCCCGCAACGAACCACCAGACCGCGTGGCGCTCTCTCAGGTGGCGCCGACGGAGGAGCTCAATGACGACGACCAGAACGAGCGCCGCAGCGACGATCCCGAAAATATAGCTGGTGACGGTCACACCGAACCTCCCACTCGATAGGTGGATCTGGGGCGGATGAGCGCAAAGACAAGTGCAAGTGTCGCGCGGCCCAGATAGGCGGCAGACTTGAAGAAGGTGTGGGAGGGGACTCCACCCGAACGTGGCCGCATGACCACGGGAATCTGCATGATTCGGAGGCCGGACCGGGCGGCGATGACCAGCGCCTCGATGGTATCGCCTAGGTATTCGGCCGGATAGTGGGCCGCGAACAGGGCTACCGCCTTCGGACCGGACGCCCGGTTTCCTGATGTCGCATCGGTCAGCCTTGTATGTGAAATGCGGCTCAAGATCCCCGCGAAGACAGTGATGGCCCACCGACGTGGTCCCCGGGCAGAATAATCTCCTTCGCCCGCGAACCTGGCGCCGATAACGAGATCGGCATCATCCAGCCCGGCGAGGAGCGCCGGCACGCTCGCCGGATCGTGCTGGCCATCGGCATCGATCTGAACAACGTTCGCGAACCCCTTCTCGATCGCATATCGAAAGCCCACCCTCATGGCCCCGCCGACTCCGAGATTGAAAGGAAGGCGCGCCACCAGCGCGCCCGCCGCCTCGGCAACACTCGCCGTCCGGTCGAGCGAACCGTCATCAACCACGAGGATCGAGATCCCGGGAAGCGCGGCGAGTACTTCGGATATTGCCGCAGCAATGGAAGCCTCCTCATTGAACGCCGGCATCACAATCAGCGTTTGTTCGATGGGAGACGGCACGACGATGATTCTATCGACCGGTCATGGAGCGGGCCGAAATGTCTTGTAGGGAAGCCCAAGAATGTGACGCGTGAGAGTGCTTCGTCCGACAGTGTTTCGTGACCGGATGGCGCCGGGCAACTCGGAAGCGGCGTTGAGGCGCGACGCCAAGTGCCGCCGGGCAACCCTGGCAGCGCGCTTCCAGCCCAGCCCCGTGCTGATGGACGCAGCTTCTGCGAACAAGGTGTTTTCCTGAATGAACTTCGAGCCGTCGAAGCCTGTCACAGCAGAAACGCTGGTGCCGTGTCGCCGGTACTCAAAGACCACCTCGTCGTCGAGGACCAGCGTGCCACCGGCCGAGGCGATATCGAACAGCATCGCGAGATCCTGGACAACATCGAGATCTGTTCGGAAGCCAGCCTGCAGAAGTTCACGACGCCAGGCGAGCGAAGGAAAATAGGTCCAATTGCCCCGGAGGAGACTGATCGCGAGGGTCTCACCGCTTGCGGAGCGCGGTCCCGACCCCGGTAACCGGTACCAGCGTTTGACACGGTCGGCGAGCGGGTTCGACGCATGGCCGTTCTCATCGATGACGCGAACGCCGGGCTGCACAACAGACGCGTCCGGGAATTGGGCAATCAGCTCGGTAACCCGCGACACATAGCCGGGCAACATGACGTCGTCGCATCCCATGAGTACGACGAAGTCACTCGACGCGAGGCTGACGCTCTTGTTGTAGTTGCGACTCGGCCGAAGGTTTTCGGTATTGCGGACGTACGAGATCCGCAAGTCATCTAGCGCGGCCGCCCACCGTCCCGGTGCGAGGTCGGGATAAACATCGTCGACGATCGTGAGTCGCCAATCCGCACTGTTCTGCGCCCGCACACTTTCAACCGCAATACGAAAGTGGTCGAAACGACCGTAGAACGGCATCAGGATATCGAGCGTCATGACGGTTGCTCCTCGGAAGGCGTTGGTGGCGGTCGGAGCCGATAACCATGGTCGCACACACCGTTCATAATGGAGGAGCCCGGGCTGGTGCCCAGCACCCCGAACAATAAGGAATGGCCTTTCCGTGCTCAGAGTCGGATTCGACGACCAGATCTTCGTCGCCCAGCGACGCGGGGGAATTTCGAAATATTTCGTCGAGCTCCTGTCGCGCCTGCCCCGTTTCGGTATCGAACCCGTCGTACTCTCACGCGGCACGCGCAACCTGCACCTTGCAGAGTCCGGCCTGGTGCCGCGCCTTCCCGATTACTCACGAGCGGTGGCGACCGCAACCTACATCTCCTGGCGCCTCGCCGGGATTCCCCGCACCAGCCCGCATCCGCTTCCGCCATTCGAGGTCATGCATCACACGTTCACAAACCCGTGGTACCTCGGTGCGTGGAAGGGCCCGCGCGTCGTCACAGTCTTCGACATGACACCCGAGCTTTTCCCGAGTTACTTCCCGAGAGGTAATCCGCATTTTGCGAAACGTCGCTACTGCGAGGTCTCGGATGCAATCATCTCCATTTCGCAGAACACCGCTGACGACCTTCTTCGCCTCTACTCAGGCGATCTTGCGAGCAAAACCCACGTGATACCGTTCGGCGTCGGCGCGGAATTTTTCGCGTCCAGCGGGACGACCCTCGAGCTGCCTGGCCGCTATGTCTTATTCGTCGGAGTGCGGTACGGCTACAAGCACTTCGATGTCGGATTCTCAGCCTTCCGGGCACTGGCGGCGGAGGATCCGCAGCTCGAGCTCGTGGTGGTCGGCGGCGGCTCGTTCTCCCGCGAAGAGGAGGACGCGTTCGCGACCGCGGGCCTCAGTACGCGCGTACGCCACCTGACACCGTCTGATTCCGCAATGCCCGAGGTCTACCGTCGTGCCAGCGCGTTCATGTTCCCCTCAATCTACGAAGGCTTCGGCCTCCCGACGCTCGAGGCGCTCGCGTCCCGCACGCCCACGGTGCTCGCCGACGCATCCTGCAGTCGCGAGGTTGGTGGCGACGCAGCCCTGTACGCGGCCCCGGGCGATGTTGACGACCTGACCAGGCAACTGCGCGTCGCGCTCTCGCCACAAGGCGCGAGGCGGCTCGCGGCGGCGGGTCCGGAGTGGGCGAAAAAGTTCAACTGGGATGACCTGGCTTCGTCGACGGCGGACCTCTATCGTTCAGTCTCGGCAACCCACAGGTAGCCTCGGGGCCCTTGCTGGGCTCCGATATGCTTGCTCTGCCGCGGCGGGGCGGGAAGTGCCGGAGAGTTCGTCCTCATGCGGACGAGAGTTAGGGAACGCGAGAAATGATCACATCGGGGCTCAAGCGAGCTGTCATCACCGGGATCACCGGCCAGGATGGCAGTTATCTCGCCGAACTGCTGCTCTCGAAGGGCTACGAGGTCCACGGGTTCATTCGTCGGTCGTCAACATTCAACACCGACCGCATCGATCACATTTACCAGGACTCGCAGACGCCTGAGCACAAGCTCTTCCTGCATTTCGCCGATCTCGCCGATGGTTCCCGACTAGTGACCCTGATGAACGAGATCCAGCCGGACGAGGTTTATAACCTGGCCGCGCAGTCCCATGTTCGGGTCAGCTTTGACGAGCCCGAATATACCGGCGACACCACAGGGCTTGGTACCGTCAGGCTGCTGGAGGCGATCCGCTCCGCCGGTGTCTCGCCCAGATTTTACCAGGCGAGCAGCTCGGAAATGTTCGGTGCGTCGGCGCCGCCACAAAACGAGCAGACCCCGTTCTACCCGAGGTCGCCCTATGGCGTTGCGAAACTATACTCGCATTGGATCACTCGCAACTACCGTGAAGCCTATGGACTGTTTGCGTGCAACGGCATCCTGTTCAACCACGAGTCTCCCCGTCGCGGGGGCACCTTCGTCACCCGCAAGATCACCCGCGCGGTCGCTCGCATCGCCGCAGGGACGCAGGAGTTCCTGTACATGGGCAACCTCGACGCAGTGCGGGACTGGGGGTACGCGCCGGACTACGTCGAGGGAATGTGGCGGATGCTGCAGCATGACGAGCCGGGCGACTACGTCCTGGCGACCAACACTGCATACACAGTTCGTGATTTTCTGGAACTCTCCTTCGGCCACGTCGGGCTCGACTGGCAGGAATACGTCAGGTTCGATGACCGCTACCTGCGACCGACCGAGGTCGACGCGCTCATTGGAGATTATTCTCACGCGGAGGAAGTCCTCGGGTGGAAGCCGACCATCTTGCCGACACGGCTGGCCTCCATCATGGTCGACGCAGACATTGAGGAGCTGAAGCTGGGCGGATCCAGATACGTGGACAGTGTCCAAACCAATTGAGCGTTCCGTCGTAACGGGTGCGAGCGGACAGGACGGCGGTTACCTCATCGAGCGAGTGCTCGCTGCCGGCGATGAGGTGCACGGATTCTGCCATTCCGAGCAGTCCGCCTCGCTCCTGAGGTCGACTTATCCTCGTGCGACCGTGCACGTTGTTGACCTGACCGATTCCGCCATGGTGCATTCCGCGATCGGGGAAATCGAACCGACCCGTGTGTTCAATCTTGCGGGTATCACCTCAGTTGCGCAGTCCTGGAACCAGCCGCTCGACACCGCGGACATCCTGGCATTAGGGCCCCTCCGCCTGATGACGGCCATTCGCGATGTCGGAGCGGCCACGGGGCGTCCGATTCGATTACTGCAGGCATCGAGCGCCGAGGTGTTCGGCGAATCAGATGAGGTGCCCCAGTCAGAGCAAACCCGGCGAGCTCCTGTCTCGCCATACGGGATCGCGAAAGACTTCGCCGACCGGATGATCTCGGTCGCCCGAATCCAGGGCGTTCACGCCAGTTCTGCTATCCTGTTCAATCACGAATCCCCGCGTCGCGCCGAGGCCTTTGTCTCTCAAAAGATCGCACGGGCCGCCGCCCGCATAGCGGCCGGAGATGCCGCACCCCTGGCGCTGGGAAATATCGATGTGGAGCGCGACTGGGGATATGCACCCGATTACGTCGATGCGATGATTCGAATCGTCGAGCAACCGGTCCCTGGCGACTATGTCGTTGCGACCGGCCGCTCCCACTCGGTTCGGGAGTTCGTGGCGCAGGCCTTCGCCGTTGTCGGGATCAGGGACTGGTCCGAACACATCACGATCGACGAGACACTGGCGCGACCGAATGACCCGACTCGCCTCGTCGGCGATGCAACGAGGCTGCAAGCTCTCGGTTGGGCTCCAACGCTCGATTTCGCCGGACTCGTCGAGCTCATGGTCAGGTCCGCTGCAGACCAACTCGGCAGTCAACAGGGGCCAGCCGCGTAGTCGGGATTATTTTTCCCGCACCCGCACCGGCACCCGCACCCGCACAACGCAGACGATGTTCGAGGCGTAGAGAACGATCGGAAGCGACGGGAAGAGCACAATTCGCTGTATTTCGGCACCGAGCCGAAGCAGCGGTCCTACTGTGATCCCATAGATTCCGTGGGCCAGCGAGGTTGCGAACCCGTGGCGCCGCGCGCCTGTAAAAGAAACGATTTCCAGCGAGGACTGAAGGGCGAAGTAGGTCATCTTCAGGTAACCGATCGCCGTCACATGGGTGGGGTCGCCGTACTGCATAGGGTTGCCCAGCCAGCTGTCGGCGTTGGGGAATCTAAGAATAATCCGACCACCCCTGCGCAGTTTGCGTACGAGCAGTTCCAGGAAACCGACGATGTCGTCTTGTGGAATGTGCTCAAGCACATCGAAGAGCGCGATCAGGTCAAAGGACTGGTCGGCGAAGCTTCCGAGCTGGTCAGCCGGGTACACTTCGAAGCCGGCCGCTTTACCCGCCGCAACCAGGTCGGCATCCAGCTCTGTCCCGGACATCGTCCACCCTTGCGAGCGGCCGAAGGCAAGGAAAGCGCCGTTGCCGTACCCGACCTCCAGCACATCCCGGATGGGAAGACCGGCACCCACGACCTTTCGCACCTCGGCGGCAAAGTATTGCTTTTCGCCGCGGCTGAGTTCGGCGAACGGGGTCTCGTAGACCCAACCCTTCCACGCGACGTAGGCGGAGTCATCGCCCCGATCTTCCGACATCGTGTCCCTCAGGTTTGATCAGCACACCAACCACCTTGCGGTGTCCCACGCTACACGGAATCGCTGTTTTCCCGCGTCGTCATCGACTCGAGCGCTCGCCGCCAGCTCAACTCGCGCGAGGCCTTCACGCAGCAGGCGACGAGGGTCAGCCACCCGAATTCGACCAGCAGCGAACTCTCGGCGAGCGCGCCGATGACAAGCGCAATGACGACGAGGCTTGGCCAAGCGAAGACCACGCTCCGGCGACGCGATGCGAGAAGCCACGACCTGACGAGCGCGAGGCCAAGGAACCCGACGAAGATGGCGAATCCGACAAAACCGAGTTGGAACCACACATCCAGGTAGGCGTTCAAGGCGGAGCCAGCGAAGTGGCCGCTCGTCGTCGTGAAAGTAGAAAAAGGGAATGTGTCCTTCGGCCACGCGCCGACCCAACCCCACCCCTGGAGCGATCTCGATTGCGTCAGCGCCCACACTCCCTGCCATACGTTGAGACGGTAGGTGAGAGCTCCGGTCGCATTGAAGGCCGTAACAATCGCGCTCCGGAATCTCCACGCGAGTATTGCGACGATCAGGATCAGAGCGAGAACACCCAGCTGCCAGAATCGACGAGACGAGTCGGATGCCCGTCTCAGGCCGTAGAGGATCGCCGCGGCGATGACCACAACGATGGCCGCGCCGTAGGCGAGAGGCGCCCGTGCAATCGCCAGCATGAACCCCGCCAGCACCACCGACCCGATACCAAGGCCTCGCTGAATCGATCGAGTTCGAAGTTCGGTTGCGAAGGTCACCAGCCCAACGACTGAAACGAGGCCGAGCTGATCCGTCGTGTTCAGTAGGCCGGTTACAGGTCCGAGCTGCGCAATGTTTGCCGTGATTCCGAGCGTGTGGATTGGCTGGTTGATCAAGATGCCCGCGAAGATCTCGAGGGCCAGCGAGACCGCCAGAACGAAGCGAATCACATCGCCGAACACCCTCACGATCTGGATGGTGTCCCGGACCAGTGCGATGTAGATTCCAAAAATCGTGAATACCGCGAGGTAGGCGAGTCCGCCCAGGGTCGCCCAGTGGTGCTGGCTCCAGAATAGCGACGCGGCAGCCCATCCCAGAAAGCCGAGGAGGGATATCGGGAGAAGACCGTTCCAGCCGATTTCTCGCCACTGCGCCGCAAGCGATAAGCCCGCAAGGGCTACGAGCCCGACGAGGACGGCGAGAAAACCGGCCCAGCCAAGAAGTTGTCGCAGGGTGAAAGAGAGCAGCGTCGCGCCAACGATAGTCGTTGTCAACGCTGCCGACAGCCGGGGAGACGCGAGTATCGTCCTGGCAAGCTCGAAGGCCGAAAGTGGGGCCGGCGGTGCCATCGCTAGCTGCCCGAGACTGGATCGGGTCGCTTCGTCTTGATCGCAAATAGGGCGAGCAGGAGGAAGCCGTACTCGATCAGCAGCCGGCTCTCCGCGATGCTCTGGGCGAGCAGTGCAACGAGCACAAGGACGGGAAGGAGGGTGGCGGGGTCATAGTCGCTGCGGACGCCGACACCGACCTGTGGCCTGTCAATCGCCAGCATCCAGGACCGCACGAGCGCGCTCAGTGCGAATGCAGCGAACACAATCAGGCCAAGGACCCCGAGTTGAAGCCAGAGATCCAGCCAGGCGTCATGAGCCTGGAGATACTGGATCCCACCGATCCTGAATTGCGGGCGGTCAAACGGTGCGAGGCCTGGTACCCAGTAGCTGATCCACCCCCATCCGACAACGGGACGTTCGCTGGCCAGGACGATCACCTCGTGCCAGATGGTTGTCCTTCCGGTCAGGGTGCTGGTCTTATTCAGCAGTTGTAGCGCGAAGCCGTGAAAGCTGACCGTGCCTGCTACACCTGCCGCGACGACGAGAACCGCGACTATTGACACCGTCCGCCGCGAGCGATCTGTTTTCGACCGCCGCAGGAGCACCAGGACTAGTGCTGCCGCGGCAACCGCGACCGCGGCGACGGTCACGGTCGCTGATCTCGTCAGTCCGATATCGGCGAGCGCTACGACGATCCAGAATCCACTCCAGCCACGCCTCATGGATCGAGACGAGAATTCGAGGGCGAACACTATCGCGCCAAGCAACGCGACGAATCCGAGCAGGTCCGAGTTGCCCATGATGCCCTGGATGCGGCCGCCGGTGAGGAGCAGATCGCGTGACCAGTACTCCGCAGGATGGATCGTCTGGCCCGAGTAGTCAGTCCACCACGGGGTGAAGGGATGCCGTATAACGAGCGCAACGACCAGCTCGAACAGGATGGAGCCAAGCAGGATGATACGCAGTGCGTGGCCGAGCAGCCGGAGTAGTTCGCGAAGCGTGAAGCTGACCGCAAGACTCAGGGCTCCGACCGCGGTCGCAATCGAGAGCAGAGCGGCGGCCGCTGTGAACTGACGATAGTCGGACCAGGCGATGGAGAGTGTCGCCAGCAGGAGGAATGCGAGGAGTGGCAGGGGGAGGCCAGCAAGCCGCCAGCGCGACCGGGCTTTGATCACAATCACCACGGCGATGGTGATGATGGCGAGGACGATCGCTCCCCATCCGTACCACGTCAGTGCATATCTTTCAGTGTCACCGGAAAGGACACTGAAAAAGAGGAGGATCGCGTAAGCCTTGAGTAGAGCAGGCTTGGCCGTCATGCGTTCGAGGCTATACGACGACACGGGCAGGCAGAAACGGTCCAGTAACGCCCCTGCCCATACGATTGGCGTGAGAGCGGGGCGCCGTGCCCGGGTTAGGGCGGTCCGTCGTGGAAGGATCGGCTGCGCGGTGAGTCATCGCAGGAACATTCCTCCCATCATCGCCGTGGTCGCCGTCCTCGTGGCGGCAGCATTCGCGCTGTACGGCGGCGCGATCTGGATTCTCCTTATCGTCAGCGCGGCACCGTGGCTCGTCATTCTTCGGAGGCGGTACGGCACAGTACTGGCCCTGTCCGCGACCTGGTTCGGCGGGCTGGTGGTCGTCCTTGCGACAATGATGATGACGGCGGCTACCGCCCTGCCCATGTTCGCCACGGTCGTAGTGGTAATCGCCGCGATCGGAACCGTCGGGTGCGTGGACTGGATACGGCATCCGCAGCTTGCGCGACCGCATCTCTCGCGCGTTGTAGTCTTCGTGCCGGCGTTCGCGGGTCCGATCGTCTGGCTCACCGTGTCGATCCGCACGGCGATCATTTCTCCCGTTGCGGGCCGTGCCTGGGCCATGCACGGCGATGCCGCAAATTACCTGCTCTTTGCCCGGGGCATCACCCGGAGCGGGGGCGTAGTGGTCGGCCAGCTGGGGAACCCCGTTCCCCTGCCTTCCGCGCTTTTTGCGCTGTTCATGGCGCCGGGTCGGGGTCAGGTCGATTCGGCCGGGCTTCTGCTGCACGATCTCGCCCGGTATGAATCCCTGCAGATATTGGTTATCGCGAGCTGTTGCCTGTTTGCAGGAGCGCTTGCGGGAATGCTCGCAGGTGCAACGCGGCTGGGTCCGGCAGTTGTGATCGGGGCCAGCGCCTGCGGATCACTCCTCCCCCTCTCGTGGACGCTCACAACGAACGCCATCGCCTACGGATACTTCGACGCACAGCTCGCTTTGCCGTGCGTGTTCGCCTGCCTCATACTCACCCGAGTCGCTGAGCAGAGGCCGGTGGCAGTCGCAGTCACCCTGTCGGTCGGCTCCACAGTGTTGCTCTCGGTGTGGACACCTCTTGTGCTCGTCCCGTTCGCTGGGCTGGTCGTGATCGCCGCGACCGGGTGGGGGCCGATCTCGCGTACCAGAGGGCTTTCACTCGTAGCTCTCGTGCTCGGCATCCTCCAGCTGGCGACGTACGCCATCACCATCACTCTTCCCAATTTTCTAGGGCTCGGACGTTTTCTTTCCGCGCCAGGGGCCGCGTTCACCTATACCCACTCCCTTTTTCCGAGTCTTGGCGCTATGACGATCCTGCTCTCCGTCCTGGTCTGGCGACAATCCGGTGCGCGGGCTGCGATTCCCACGCTGGTTCTGCCGATCGCGCTCGGACTTGGGCTCGCATTCCTATTGTTCGAGGCGAGGGCATCCAAACAGGCGTGGTCGTACTTTCCCAGCAAGTTTGAATGGTTATCCATCTGCATTCTGCTGGTCGTCGCGCTCGGCTTGCTGCCTGTCGTGTTTGCGTCGATCCTCGCTGGTCGCGCAATGCATGCCGCTGCTGTGATCTCGGTCGTGACGATGACTGCCATTGTGGCGTCGTCAACGCCGGAATTCGTCAGTGGCTACGACTGGGCAAACCCGGTGGCCTGGATCGCGCAGACCGATAACCCGGAAGGCGGCAAGGCTGCAGCTCGGCGAATCCTCAGCGCCGCTGACCTGCAGCATCCGCGAATCCTCTGGCAGTCGAACGTGCCCGACGAGGCGTACATCGACTACTGGCTCATCGAGGTAGCCGCGAGATCGATCGACAACAACGCCCTCCGAAAGTTTGCCTATGCGCATAACGACGCGAGCGCACAGCAGTTATGCACGATAGTGAAACTCATTCATCCCGAGGCCACAATCCTTACGAATGCTCGCTCGCTTTCACGAGAAGTGTCGTCGATCTGTCCTGGTACACCGATGCACATCGTCCTGCTCAATGGAGTGTCTCAATAGAGCGGTGAGTGCGCCCGGACCGGGCGCGCTCGTTTCGTCCAATGACGCATAAGTGGGAAGAAATGCGACGGCCGATCGCGCGGTTGGTACTTTGGTCTGACCAGCTGCGAGGGAGATTGCCGGATGTTTGTGGGCCTGACCAACGCCCCGCGCGACTATGCGTGGGGGTCGAAGTCCGCGATCGCCGACCTCCTCGGATATGCACCATCGGGGGGCCCCGAGGCCGAGCTATGGCTGGGTACGCATCCGGGCTCGCCGAGCCGCGTACTCGAACCTGCGGGGCACGGCGGATCGAGAGCTCTCACCGAGCTCACGACGCTTCCGTTCCTGCTGAAGGTGTTGGCCGCGGACGCGCCGCTGTCGTTGCAGGCGCATCCGAATCGCGAGCAGGCGCGTGTTGGATTCGAGCGCGAGAACGCGGCCGGCATCCCGCTGGACGCGCCGGATCGCAACTACCGGGACGCCCTGCATAAACCCGAGCTGATTTACGCGCTCAGCGACGAGTTCGCGGCGCTCTGTGGGTTTCGACCGGTGGCTGCGACGCGGGCCCTCCTGGCCGCGCTCGGGGGCGATCCGTCGCTCGACGAGCTGCTGTCGCGACTTCGTGACGATGACTCGATTCGAGCGGTGTTCGAATGGCTGCTGTCCGGCTCCAGGGACGTTCGAACGCTCGTCGAGGCCGTCGTCGCACTCTGCAGCGGCCGCGCCGAGCCCGAATTCGCGCTGGTGGGCGGGCTCGCATCGGCTTACCCCGGCGACCCAGGCATCGTGATCAGCCTGCTGCTCAACTACGTGGTGCTGGCGCCCGGGCAGGTGCTCTACCTTCCGGCGGGCAACATTCACGCCTACGTTCGCGGCGTCGGGATCGAACTCATGGCGGCGTCGGACAACGTGTTGCGCGGCGGCCTCACGCCCAAGCACGTGGATGTCGCGGAGCTGCTCGAGGTGCTCGACTTCACGCCGCTGCCGCTTCCGTTTCTGGCGCCCGAAGTTCCCGAGCCTGGCCTGCGGGTGTTCTCCCCGGACGTCCCCGACTTCGAACTCGCTGTAGTCACGCCGACGGGACGGCCGGTCGAGTTCACACCGGTGGGGGAGTGCATCCTGCTGTGCACGGCCGGTTCGGTGGCGGCGGCGGGTGCCCTCTCGTCGACGAACCTGGTGCGGGGTGGGGCGGTCTACGGCAGTGCGGATGAGGGTCGGCTCACGTTCACGGGCTCCGGCACGGTCTTCGTCGCGACCCGCAACACTCCGACCAGCTCCTAGCCGGCCAGGCGTTCCCCGAACGTTCGCCGATAGCTGGTGGGCGTCGTCTGCAGCACCTTGAGAAAGTGGTGGCGCAGCACTGCAGCCGTGCCGAACCCCGACTGCTGTGCGACGATCTCGAATCCGAGGTCGGTGGTCTCCAGCAACTGCTGCGCTCTCAGGATGCGCTGCCGGTTGAGCCAGGCGGCCGGCGTGGTACCGATGTCCTCCCGGAAGCGACGTGCGAACGTGCGCGACGACATGAGCGCCCGGCGGGCCATCTGGTCGATGGTGAGGTCCTCGGCGAGGTTGTCCAGCATCCATTCCGTGACCCCTGCGAGCGAGTCCGTGCATCGCTCCTGCACGGGTGTGGGGATGTACTGCGCCTGGCCGCCATCGCGCTGCGGCGGGATGACCATGCGCCGTGCGATGACGTTTGCGGCGGCCGCGCCGTGCTCGACCCGGACGAGGTGGAGGGCAGCGTCGATTCCGGCCGCCGTGCCGGCGCTGGTGATCACGCGGTTGTCTTCGACGAACAGCACGTCGGGATCGACCTCGACCTGGGGAAATTCGCGTGCCAGGCGGTCGGTATGCATCCAGTGCGTCGTAGCCTTGCGGCCGTTCAGGATGCCCGCCTCGGCAAGCACGAACGCGCCGCTGCACACGCTGAGGATCCAGGCGCCGCGGGCCTCGGCGGCGCGCAGCACCTCAAGGAACCGCTCGTCGATGCCGCCCGTGGTGTGGGCAGGTACCGCGATGAGGTCCGCGTCATCGGCGACGTCGAGACCGGTAAGGATCGTCATATCGAAGCCGAGGCTCGTGCGAACGGGCCCGGGGTCGGCTGTGGCGATCGTGAAATCGAACGCAGGGCCACCGGTTGCCGTGCGGTCTATTCCGAACACTTCGCAGACCACTCCGAACTCGAACGGTGCAACCCCGGGGAGCGCGAGGAGCACGACTTTCTTCAGCACGGCGACGGCCTTTCCAGTGAGTTGGCAGTACTTGATCGATAGGCATCATCCTGCCACCGATGGCAGAAAATACCAAGGCATCGAGATCCCGCCACTCTCGGCGAACGCACGACAAAGAACCTTGTCGTCGTCGGCGCGTTGCGTGATGAAAAACTGGAAGCAGCGATTTATGATCAGCGACTTGACTTAGGGGGAACTACACCGGTGTAATTATCCCTAACGCGCTCCGGTGACACGTGCCGAACGCGGAGGGGAGACCAACGACATGCCGAAGCAGAATGCCGCGCAGAAGCAGGTTGCGGAGTACGGCGCTGCAGGGTACGGCGCAGCACAGTACGGCTCAGCCCAGTACGACAGCGAGCAGTACGACAACGAGCGTTATGTGTCCGCAGCGGTCGCGCAGCCCGCCCCTCGCGAGTACATTCCGCAGGCTCCCGAAAACTGGTTTGTCGATCCCGTTCGCCTTGGGGTTCCCGGTGTTCGCCAGCCCGATCGACCCGACCAGCTGCAGGACAACCCCCTCGCCTGGCAGTCCGATTCACTGTGCGCCCAGACCGATCCTGAAGCATTCTTCCCCGAAAAAGGCGGATCGACCCGGGATGCCAAGAAGATTTGCGCCTCCTGCGAGGTGCGCGTGCACTGCCTCGAATACGCGCTCGAGAACGACGAGCGGTTCGGCATTTGGGGTGGCTTGTCGGAGCGGGAGCGTCGCAAACTTCGGAAGCGCGCTTAGTCTCTAGCTCGTGCAGCCGAGAGTCACCACGATCCTCGTTGCCCGAAACGGGGCGGCGTACCTGACTCGAACCCTCCAGGCACTGGCGTCCCAGACCCGCCGTCCGGATATCGTTATTGCCGTCGACGCGGGCTCGAAAGACGAGACTGCCGCGCTTCTGGCCTCCGCGTCACCGACCCTGTTCGTCACGGCACCGCATCGGCTTGGTTTCGGCTCCAGTGTTGCCCACGCCGCGCAGGTGGGGCTATCTCCCACAGCCGAGGACGAGTGGCTGTGGCTACTGGGCGCCGACAACGCGCCGAGCCCGGATGCGCTGGCGCGCCTGCTCGGCGCCGTCGAGATCGCCCCATCCGTTGCAATCGCGGGGCCGAAACTCATGCGCTCCGACGCGCCGGACATCATCGAGCGCTATGGCGAGACGGTCACCAAATTCGGGTCCTCCGTGCTGCTGGTTGAGGATGAACTCGACCAAGCCCAACACGACGCGCAGAGCGACCTGCTCGGGGTGTCTGCGGCGGGAATGCTGGTACGGCGCTCCGTCTGGGAGGTCCTCGGCGGTTTCGATCCAGGCCTTCCCTCTGTGGACGCGGCGCTCGATTTCTCGATTCGGGCCCGCCTCGCCGGCCACCGGGTCGTCGGTGTGCCGTCCGCCCGCGTCGCGAGCGCAGGGGGGCCCGAGCTTTTCGGGCGCACAACGATCTCCGCACGAGGGGTCGCGGCGCTTCGTCGGCGTGCCCAGCTGCACCGACGGATGGTCTATGCGCGCGGGCTTGCGCCATTCTTTCTCTGGCTGTCACTCGTGCCCCTGGCGGTGCTGCGTTCGGTGATGCAGCTGCTGCGCAAGCAGCCGGGTTTCATCGGCGGCGAATTCGCTGCCGCGTTTGGAACCGCGTTCTCGACCTCCGTTCCGCCCGCACGACGCCGACTGCGGCGCACCAGGCGCCTGCGCTGGGCGGCCATCGCTCCGCTTCGGGTCTCGTCCAGGCTGGCGCGGGAACGCCGTGCGAGCAGGTCCGTGTCGTCGGATGATCCGAAAGTTCCTGTCCGCGTTCGACCCAGTTTTCTCTCCGGTGGCGGGGCGGGCGTCGTGCTCGTTGTTGCCGTCATCGGCGTCATCGTCTTCGGTCGCCTGCTTGGAGCGAATGCGGTAGCGGGCGGGTCCCTGCTTCCGCTCTCCCGCACGGTGCCCGAGCTGTGGGCGAACGTGGGATACGGCTGGCATGCTGCCCTCGGCTCCGTCGCCGCATCCGACCCCTTCGCGGCCGTTCTCGCAGTACTGGGATCGATCACCTTCTGGGCGCCGTCGTTCAGCATCGTGCTCGTGTACCTCGTGGCCCTTCCCGTCGCCGCTCTCGGCGCATGGTGGTGTGCCGCGAGACTCTCCACCAGGGCCTGGCCACCCGCGGTCGCAGCGCTTCTCTGGGCCCTCTCCCCACCCCTGCTCTCGTCGATGGAAGCCGGGCAACTCGGCGCAGTCATCGCCCATGTGGTGCTGCCGTGGCTGGTACTCGCCGCAATCGCCGGGGCGAGAAGCTGGTCGGCATCCGCCGCTGCAGCGCTCCTGTTCGCGGTTGTCGTCGCATCGGCTCCCAGCCTCGCCCCCGCGCTCGTGGTGGGCCTGCTCATCTGGATCGCCGTCAACCCGACCGGAATTATTCGCCTGGTGGGCATCCTTATCCCGGCCGCTGCCCTCTTCGCGCCCCTCATCTATGCCCAGGTGCAGCGAGGAACACCCCTTGCGGTCTTCGCGGACCCGGTTCTCCCGTCGCCATCCACCCCGGCGAGCCCGCTGCAACTCGCCATCGGAGCGCCTGATGCGAGCGTCGGCGGGTGGTCGCAGCTGCAGTCGCTCGCCGGCACCTCATTGTCCGGCCCCCTGGTCTACGCGATACTGCTGGTGCCGCTGCTGCTCGCTGCAGTCGCGTCGGGCTTTGTCCGCGGCTCGAGTCGGGGAATTCCCTCCCTCGTGCTGGCCCTGCTCGGGTTCGCCACGGCTGTCGCAGCCACCCACCTGTCGTTCACGACCTCCGGTTCGAGCCCGGTCACCGTCTGGCCGGGTGCCGGGCTGAGCCTCATGTGGCTCGGATTGGTGGGGGCGGCTGTCGTCACGCTGGATGCGCTCGGCCGCGGTGTCGTCCTGCCTGCGCTCGTGATGCTGCTCGCGTCGGCCATCGCCGTCAGTCCGCTGCTGGTGGCGCCGCTCGCCGGGACCTCACCGGTCGAACCCGCCACCGGGGCAGTGCTTCCCGCCTATGTGGTCGCGGAGGGCTCCTCGCGCCCCAACCTCGGAACGCTGGTGCTGAGCCCCCAGCCCGACGGCGCAATCGGGGCAACACTCCAGCGCGGGGCCGGAAACTCAATGGATGACCAGTCGACGCTGGCCGCCACGTCGAGCACGCTGAGCGCGTCGAAGCGGGCCCTCCTGACTCTCGCAGGCAACCTGGCCGCCCGAAGCGGCCTCGACTCGTCCACGCTGCTCCAGGACGACCACATCGGATTCGTGCTACTTGGGCCAGCCGCCACAGCAGGCGGAACGGCGGTGCACGAACGCGCCCTCGACGCGCTGAATGGGAACAGCCTCTTCACGCCGGTCGGCACCACCTCGGTCGGTCTGCTCTGGCGGTACGACGCACTGCCGTCCGCGGGACTCTCGGGGGCGAATCCGGACGGCGGCACGGTCCGCGCCTGGGTCCTGACCGGCCTGGGTATCGTCTTCGCGATAACGCTGCTCCTGGCCATACCGCTGCGCGGGAGCCGGCGCCGCACCAGCATCGCGACGGTGAACGGTGAACACGCCACACTGGGGGAGGACGACGATGCCTGAGCCGATCGATCCCACGGGTGAGGTTTTCGTGGAGGCGGACGACACGGCGCCGGAGTCCCGGGACTTGCCCGAAGCGCCAGAGCCACGAGGTGCCCTTCGCACTGCCGGCGTGGTCAGCGGGCGAGTCGTGCTGGGCCTTGCGACCCTGGCCGCGATTGCCGTGGTGCTGGGGGCGGCCGTGTACCTGCCTTTGCCGACCCTGCGATCCGCTGCACCGTCGACCGTCGTGACTCCGGTACCCACCGTGCCGCAACTCGTCTGCCCGGGCGGGCTGCTGCGTCTCGCCTCCGCGTCGGGCAAGGGGGCCACGACCGCATCCGCTCTCGGCGCTCCGCGCATCGTCCGCGCTGCGGAAGGCGGATCAGTGCTGACGAGCGCCTTCGGCACATCGGACGCCGGAACAGCCGGAGGTTCCGCGGCACCCCAGCTGCTCACTACGCCTCCGATCGCGGTGGGTGCCCGGCAACCGCTCATCGCCGGAGCCCAGTCCGAAGCCGTTTCGACTGAGGAGTTCTTCGGGTTGTCTTCCGCGGAATGCACGTCGCCGTCGCGGAGCACCTGGCTCGCAGGCGGCGCGACCTCGGTGGGCAGGGACACCCTGCTGCTGCTGGCCAACCCGACGGCAGTGGCAGCCGTTGTCTCCCTGCAGATCTTCGGTGAGACCGGCAGCATCTCCTCGCCGGGGATGGACGGGATCACCGTGGCGCCGGGAGCCCAGCGCGTGCTTTCCATCGCCGGTTTCGCTCCCAACGTCGTGTCGCCTGTCGTTCATGTGCAGAGCACCGGCGGTCAGGTGGTCGCAACCCTCGAACAGACCACGGTGCGCGGGCTTGCCCCGGGAGGGGTGGACTTCGTGGGAGGCACCCCGGGCCCGGCCCTCACCACCGTGCTTCCCGGCATCGTGGTGACCGGCACGGCCGCGGTGCAAGCGCTCCAGGGGCAGGCCGGCTTCGATGACCTGGAGACCACCCTGCGGATCTACCTTCCGTCAGGTACCTCGACCACTGCGTCGGTCACCATCCTGGCCGAGAACGGCGATGTGCTCGGGAAGCCCATCCAGGCCGAGCTTCAGCCGGGCACCGTCACTGACTTTCCCCTCGACCAGTTCTCGGACGGCGACTACACGGCTATCGTCACCAGCGCGGTACCCGTGGTTGCGAGTGTTCGGGTGTCGACGGCGGATGCGGCGGCGGCCGCGGCGAACGGGTCGACGACCGCCGGAGGGACCGACTTCGCCTGGGTCACCGCGGCACCCCTGCTCACGTCGAGTGTTCTGGTGCCCGTGGCGTCCGGGATGACCGCCGAACTCCACCTCGAGAATCCGTCCGGCAGGAGCGAAACGGTGGTGCTGCATCCCACCTCCGGTGCGGATATCAGCACAGTGGTCGGCGCACACAAGGCTGTCTCAGTCGCGGTGGCTGCGGGACGGACCTACCGGATGACCGGCTTCGGCCAGCTCTACGCCTCAGTCAGCGGTACCGGCGACGGCGAGGTAACCAGCTACCCGATCAACCCGCCACCCGCCGGTGAGGGTCCCCTGCGGGTTTACGGCTGACCGGCCAGCAGAATGTCCGTGCAACGCACGGTACGCAACCCGCAACCGGCATCCCGCAGCACGGAGAGCGTCAGAGGTGCCGGAAACGCTCCGGCGCGAGGTCCCAGGGGTCTTTACCGAGCAGCTCAGCCACGGCTCGAAACACGCAGCTCTCTATCATCATCCGCTTGTGAAGTTCGTCGTAGCGGTGCAGGCGAGACATCCGTTCGATCGGCAGGCGATAGAGGATGATTCGACGTTCACGCTTCAGTACCCGCCAACGGTCGAGCCCGGCGGCACCCAGCGGTGCCGACGGGAGCACCGCAACCTCGAACCGGGTTTCGCTCAGCTCATCCGGCCAGAGGTCTTTGAGGTATTCGGCCGTCGATGCCACCGTCATGTCAAAGACGTCAGCACGCGAGCGCAGGAGCGGCAGGTGGGGGCCAGTGACGGCCGCGCGGATACCCCTGCCGTGACGATCACGCCAGCCGGGCCGAGCAGAGACCGGCGCGCTGTGTCGTCGTGGTGTGGCCATGAGCCAATGCTAGACCGGCGTGCCAAGACTTGTCGGGGCGTCCCTATGAATAGGGTGAGTGCACAATGACCGGTAGACCGTGCAGCAAAGTCGCCTGCAGCGACGACGCCGTCTCAACCCTCACCTACGTCTATGCGGACTCGATGGCCGTGCTCGGGCCGCTCAGCCAGACTGCGGAACCTCACTGCTACGACCTGTGTGCGCGGCATGCCGAGCGGCTCTCAGCCCCGAAGGGCTGGCAGGTTGTTCGTCTCGTGCAACTGGGGTAACACCCGCCACGCTTGTCGCCGCGCCATGCTTGTCGCCGCGCCATGCTGGTCGCCGCGCCATGCTGGTCGCCGCGCCATGCTGGGAGAACCCCCAGCAACCCGGCCGATAACATGGGAGCGTGCCCGGCGTCGTCGATCTGTTTCCCGTCGACAGTGTCGACCTCGTTGCCTTCGACCTCGACGACACCCTGGCTCCATCGAAGTCCAGCCTCGATCCGCGGATGGCCACCCTCCTCGCCGAACTGCTCGCGGTCGTCGAGGTCTGCGTCATCTCCGGCGGCCAGTTCGGCCAGTTCGAGAGCCAGCTGATCGCCGGCCTTCCTGCCAGCGCCGCCCCATTGTTCTCCCGTTTGCATCTTCTGCCGACCTGCGGCACGCAGTACTACCGCTGGGCATCCGGTTGGCAACAGCAGTACGCCGAGAACCTGACCGCCGAGCAGACGCAGCTCGCCCTCTCGGTGGTGGAGCGGGGCGCGCGGCAGCTCGGACTCTGGGAGTCGCGCACGTGGGGCCCGATCCTCGAGGACCGCGGATCGCAGGTCACGTTCTCCGCCCTCGGCCAGGACGCGCCCGTTGCGGAAAAGAAGTCATGGGATCCCACGGGCGCAAAGAAGGAATCGCTGCGGGCTGCCGTCGCAGACCTTCTGCCCGAGCTTGAGGTCAGGTCGGGGGGTTCGACCTCGATCGACATCACCCGCAAGGGAATCGACAAGGCCTACGGGATGCGAAAGCTCGCGGCGCTGACCGGCATCCCGATTGAGCGGATGCTGTTCGTCGGTGACCGGCTTGATCCCGGCGGAAATGACTATCCGGTCAAAGCGACGGGCGTGCGAACCTTCGCAGTTGAGGGTTGGCAGGACACAGCCGAATTCGTGGCCGGGTTCCTTGGCGTGGCGAAGGCGCGCTAGGAGTTCAGCGCACGCGGGGCACGCCGCGCGAGCGAGCGGCGACCACGTCGTCGCGAGCCAGGAGTGCCGAGATTGCGTGCAGCTCGATGCGCCGCGCCCTGGCCTCAAGCGCAAAGCTCAGGCCGAATAACAGGCAGATCACAACCGCCAATGCGGAGACGGCGTCGGCGCTTCCGGAGGTGCTGACGACGATCGCGAATGCGATCCACGCCGCCAGCCAGAACGCGAGGGCGACCCGGCTCGCGTATCGCAGCCGTCGTGCGCGTGCGAGAGGGTCTCCTCCCGCACCTGAGCCAGCCATGCGGGCCAGTGTAATCCTCAGGGCCGAGTGGATTGCAGGTCGCGCGCCCAGCACGACCTGCAAGAATATGGGTATGACTGCCACGACCTCCCTCCCCTATCGCGTCGCGAACATCGAACTTGCCGAGGCAGGCAGGCACCAGCTTCGTCTCGCCGAGCAGGAGATGCCCGGTCTCATGGCCCTGCGCGCGGAGTTCGGGCAAGCACAGCCTCTCGCCGGGGCTCGCATCGCCGGCTCGCTGCACATGACGGTGCAGACTGCAGTGTTGATCGAAACGCTCGTGGCGCTGGGCGCGCAGGTGCGCTGGGCCAGCTGCAACATCTTCTCCACCCAGGACGAGGCCGCCGCGGCGGTCGCCGTCGGCCCGACCGGCACTCCGGATGCTCCCGCCGGTGTGCCCGTGTTCGCGTGGAAGGGCGAAACCCTCGAAGAATACTGGTGGTGCACCGGCCAGATCTTCGACTGGAGCGCTGAGGGTGCCGCCGGCCCGAACCTCATCCTCGATGACGGCGGCGACGCGACGATGCTTGTGCATAAGGGACGCGAATTCGAACTTGCCGGCGCGGTACCGGATGCCTCGACCGATTCCAGCCACGAGTGGAGAGTCATCCTGGACTTCCTTCGCCGCTCCCTCGAAACGAGCCCGGACCGGTGGACCAGGATCGCCGAAGACATTCAGGGCGTGACCGAAGAGACAACGACGGGTGTGCACCGCCTCTACGAGCTGGCGAAGACCGGCGACCTGCTGTTCCCCGCGATCAACGTCAACGACTCGGTGACCAAATCCAAATTCGACAACAAGTACGGCATCCGCCACTCCTTGCCCGACGGTCTGAACCGCGCGACCGATGTACTTATCGGCGGCAAGGTCATCTTCGTGGCCGGCTACGGCGACGTGGGAAAGGGTGCCGCAGAGGCCATGCGCGGCCAGGGCGGCCGGGTGATCGTCAGTGAAATCGACCCCATTTGCGCGCTGCAGGCGGCCATGGACGGATTCCAGGTCACGACCATCGAGAGCGTCCTTGGTGAGGTCGACATCTTCGTGACCTGCACGGGTAACGAGAACGTCATCACCGTCGAGCACCTGCTCGGCATGAAGCACCTTGCGATCGTCAGCAACGTGGGCCACTTCGATAACGAAATCGACATCGCGGGGTTGGAGAAGCTCGCCGGCGCAGAGCGGATCGAGATCAAGCCGCAGGTGCACGAGTGGCGCCTGCCGAACGGGCGCAGCATCCTCGTGCTGTCCGAGGGCCGGCTGATGAACCTCGGAAACGCGACCGGGCACCCTTCGTTCGTGATGAGCAACTCGTTCACGAACCAGGTTCTGGCACAGCTCGAGCTGTGGGCCAACATCGAGGAGTACCCGGTCGGCGTCTACGTGCTCCCCAAGCGTCTGGACGAAAAGGTGGCCCGGCTGCACCTCGACGCGCTGGGCGTCGAACTGACCACCCTGACGCCTGTGCAGGCCGCCTACATCGGCGTCGATGTCGATGGACCGTACAAGGTCGACCACTACCGCTACTAAGCCGTCCCGGGAAGATACGGTCCCCGGGAGCTTCTGCGCGCTAGCCCCGATCCGGGAACCCCTGCGGCAGGCCGGTCAGGGCTGGGCCAAGGCGCGCCAGGCGCTCATTCTCGAGGGTGAGGGCCGCGAATTCGCGGTCGCGGCGGATTGCAATGACGGCCGCAAGGAACGTCTCCGGGGCCGCAGCAGGCACAGGTGAAACCCAGGCCGACGCCTCCGCCGCGAGCTGGTTCGCGAAGTGCCAGCGTGAGGCCGGGGACAGCCGCGGTGCCTGGCGAAGGAATGCGGTCATCCGCTGGGCGAGACGAGGGGGGATGCGGGCGACATCAGCGGTCAGGGACCAGGCGTGCAGCTCCGGGGCGATTCCGAAGAGCGGCTCGGACACTCTCGACACCCGCTCATACTGGCTGTAAGTTCCCGCAAGATAGTCACCCATCCGCTTCGACTTGCCATTCAGTAGCCCGAAAATGGCAGCAAATCCCCCAACGGTCGCATAGATATCGAGCAGCGCTACGAGGTTGCGGATGAACGCGTGACGGAAACCGATCTCGCCCCCGTCCTCCCGCACGATCCGCGCACCCACAGCAAGCCGACCGAGCGACTTGCCGTGGCTCAGCAGCTCGACCGCGGTCGGGATCACGATGAGCACGAGAACGAGGGCGGCCGACAGGAAGGCGTTCACCGTCGCGCTGTCCTGGCCAAGGGGACTGCTCGAGAGCGGAAGGGCCACCCCGTAGGTGATGAACAGCGCGCCCCCGACGAAATACACCAGCCAGTCGATCGCAGCGCCCGCCGCAGCAAGAGCGAAGCCTGTCGGTCGAAGCTCGAGCGCCACGGCTTCGCCGGTCATGACGGTGTCTTCTGTGTCGTAATAGACGGAACTGTCTGATGATCCGGCGTTCGTCATGCGATCATTTAAGCAGATGGACCTCGACGCCCTTACCGCCGCTCGCCGCGATGACTGGGATCGCCTTGCCCGGCTTGCCGCGCAATCCCGACTGACCGGCAGAGAAGCCGATGAACTCGTCGACCGTTACCAGTCCGGCGCGAGCGACCTGTCGGCCATCCGCACCTCAGTTGGCGCCTCCGCCCAGGGCGAGAACCTCTCGCTGTCGTTGAGTCGCGCTCGACGCCGGTTCACCGGTACGTCGGTCAACGTGTTGGAGCGCCTCACGGTGTTTTTCGTCGTCGACCTCCCGGCCGCCCTCTATCGTGTGCGCTACCTGACCCTCGGAATCGTGGTCGCGACGGCTCTCGTCGCGGTCGTGACGGGGGCCTGGCTGAACGCGAACCCGTCGCTGCTCCTGCACCTCGGTACCCCGGCCGAGCTTCGGGCCTACGCCAACCAGGAGTTCGTCGGGTACTACTCCGCGCATCCCGACCCGGCTTTCGCCGGACAGGTGTGGACCCACAACGCGACCCTCGCCGCGGAATGCATCGCGCTCGGCATCACCGGGTTGTTCCCGATCTATTTTCTCGAGGGCAACGCAGTCGAGCTCGGCCAGGTCAATGCCATCATGACCCAGTACGGTCGGGCCGACCACTTCTGGCTCTACATCGCGCCCCACGGCCAGCTCGAGCTCTACAGTGTCTTCACCGCCGGTGCAGCCGGCCTCATGCTCTTCTGGGCCTGGGTTGCCCCGGGACGCCGCACCCGAATCGAGGCGCTCGCCCAGGAGGGGCGCGCGATGTTCGTGATCGTGATCGGACTCATCATCTCTCTTGCGATGTCGGGAACGATCGAGGGTTTCGTGACCCGCCAGCCGTGGCCGTGGCCGATCAAAATCGGAATAGGAACCGTCGCGCTCGCGATCTTCCTGGTGTACCAGTGGTATTTCGGTCGCAGGGCGTTTCGCGCGGGCAATACCGGCGACCTTGCGGAGTTCGATCGCGGAGCGACTCAGCTCATCGCCGATTAGACCGCTGGGCGCGCGGCTTGTCCGGGTGCTCAGCGAACATGAGCGACAACGGTTCGCCGTCAGGATCCGCCCCCCGCTGCCGGTATTCTTCGAACAGTTCCTGGAACCGGGCGAGCAGTTCGGCACGATTCTGTGCGTTGAGCTTGAGTCCCAGCCGAGTGATCTGTACCTCATCGGGCGCGAGGCCGTCGATTTCCTGGAGGAAGGTCTGTACCAGCATCGGACCGAGGCTGTCCCCGCCGCTGTGCCAGCTGCGTCCGGTTGCCCGATACGGGATCTCCCGCGCCCCGCGAGGTCCCATCCGTGGCTCCTCGGCGACGAGAAATCCGGTGGCGACGAGAGAACGGACGTGATGCAGCAGGGTGCCGGGGTTCATGTCGAGCTCCTCGGCCAGTTCCTTGTTTGTTCGTGCCTGGTGCAGGCAGAGACGCAGGATGCGCATCCGCAGCGGCGAGGCGAGGGCGCGTGCACGGCGCTGCTGCTCGGCCTCGTCGGCGTCTTCCCACGCTCCCATACGCTCAGCATAGGCGGCGGCCCAATGTGATTGACATTTCTCAATGGCATGCCATGATGATCGGATGACCACCGTGGAACCTGTGCGCCGCAATCGCGGGTTCCTGTGGCTGTGGGGCGGCCAAGGCGTCAGCGTGTTCGGCGAGCAGTTCACGTCCCTCGCCGTACCGGTACTCGCCGTGACCCTGCTGCACGCGGTGGCCTGGCAGATGGGCATCCTGAACGCTGCGTCGACGGCGGCCTTCCTCATCGTCGGTCTCCCAGCCGGCGCGTGGGTGGACCGGTGGCTGAAGCGCCGGGTCATGATCACGGCCGACGTCGTCCGTACCCTGGCCCTCGCGACCATCCCGATCCTCTGGTACACCCACCTCCTGCAGATCTGGCAGCTCGTCATCGTTGTGGCCATCGTCGGCGTTGCGAGCGTCTTCTTCGATGTGTCGTACCAGAGCTACATCCCGTTGCTGGTGAAGCCGGAGCAGGTCGGGCCGGCCAACTCCACGCTCGAGGCCACCTCGCAGGTCTCCCGCATCGGTGGCCCGGCGATCGCTGGGGTGCTGCTCACCATTGTGAGCGCGCCAGGGCTCATCATCATCGACTCGATCTCCTACATCGCATCGTTCGCAAGCCTGGCCCGCATCCGCGACACCGAGGTCGCAGCGGATCCGGCCCAGCGCCAACCGTTGCACAGGGAAATCGCAGAGGGTGTCCGGTTCGTGGCCGGGCAACCACTCATCCGCAGCATCGCCGGCACCACGGCGACCTCAAACTTCTTCAGCACGCTGGGAATGACGCTTTATCCGCTGTTTGCCTTGAGCGAGCTGGGGATCGGGTCGCTGGGACTCGGGATCACCCTCTCGGCGGGCGCAGTGGGCGGGCTCCTCGGGGCCACACTTACGCCCCGAATCGCCGGCTGGATCGGCGAGGGACGGGTGATCGTGGTATCGGCGTTCGTCGCCGGGCTAGCCTTCCTGCCCGTGCCGCTTGCCGCCCTGCTGCATGGGGCTGACGCGGTACCCCTCCTCGCCGCGGGGGAGTTTCTGACCATGTTCTGCGTGCTGGTCTACAACATCACCCAGGTGACCCTGCGCCAGCGCCTGTGTCCGCCTCGGCTGCTCGGCCGCATGAACGCATCCATCCGCTGCCTGGTCTGGGGTGTCATGCCCATCGCCGCGCTGGTCGCCGGCGGGGTTGGCGGTGCCATCGGCGTCGTGCCGACCATGTGGATCAGTTTTGCGGGCGGCATGCTCGCGGGCGCCTGGGTGCTGTTCTCACCGCTCCCGCGCATCCGCACGCTCCCGACGACGCTCGAGAACACGTCAAACACGGGGGTGGCGGGAGAACCTGCGTCCCGGGCGGAGTAACAACTCCCGCCGCGTTACAGGTTCTCCCGCCACCGGTGGCGGTATCTCCCGCCGCCGGGGTGGAGGGGCTACTTCGCCTTGCTGGCGACCGGCAGTTTCGCGACGGCGGAGAAAAGGAACTTCCAGGTGTAACCGGCGAGCAGGCCACCGACAGCCGGGACGATGATGAACACCCACAGCTCGGCACGCGCCCAGTCAGCACCATAGATGGCCGTGGCGATCGAGCGGGCAGGGTTGACGGACGTGCCGCTGACCGGGATCGAAATGAGGAGGATGACCGTCAGCGTGAGGCCGATGGCCAGCGGTGCGAATCCTGCCGTCGTCGCGCCCGGCGCGGTCACCGTCAGGATCACGTAGAGGAACACGGCTGTCAGCAGCAGCTCGACGATAATCACCGAGGCGAGGTCGAACCCGCCGGGGGAGTGCGCGCCGTACCCGTTGGATGCGAACCCGCCCGCAATAGCGGCGTCGAAGAACTTCTTGGATGCGCCCGCCGCGATCGCAAACATGATGGACGACGCGACGATTGCCCCGACCAGCTGCGCGGCGATGTACGGCAGGACATCCCGCCAGAGCATCCGGCCCGCCGCCGCGACACCAAGGGTGACCGCCGGGTTGAAGTGGCCGCCCGAGATCGAGCCAACCGCGTAGGCGGACACAAGGACCGCAAGTCCCGCTGCAAGCGCAATCCCGAGGTATCCCGTGTTTGCCGAAGCGAACACCGCGGTGCCGATGACGGCCGAGACGAGAACGAGGGTGCCGAAGGCTTCGGCGATGAGACGAGACAGGAGAGAAGCGGGAGTGGTTTCCGCCATGAGATTGCGACCTTCCATTGTTGATTCCGAGCGGGTTCGTGCGGTTGCAGGTTATCGTTGCGCGCAGCCGCATGCCACCCG
>Ga0302157_10000195_pt1 | contig 79792 bp, 64 predicted proteins | sample I_Bog_N3_3_FD_193502 | JGI IMG/M metagenome (GOLD analysis project Ga0302157, IMG submission 193502) | Peat permafrost microbial communities from Stordalen Mire near Abisko, Sweden - I_Bog_N3_3 | ecosystem: Environmental > Terrestrial > Soil > Wetlands > Peat | place: Sweden: Abisko, Stordalen... | reverse complement strand
CGCGGCGGCGCACCTTGGCATAACCCGGCAAGCGATCAATAAACACATCCAGAGATTGTCGTCAGAGCATGCCATTGTTGAGGCGGGCCAGACCAGGAACAAGGCCTACAAATTGGCCACCTTGGCCGAATGGGAGCGGGCCTACACGATAACGCCCAATCTCGCCGAGGATGTGGTGTGGAGATCCGACGTCAGCAAAATCATCGGAGATATGGCAGCGAATGTCACCGGTATCTGGCATTACGGATTTACTGAAATGTTCAACAATGCCTTGGATCATTCAGCCGGTACCACCATCAATCTAGCCATCAGACGCAACGCCGTGGACACGGAGATGGTCGTCCAAGACAACGGCGTAGGCATTTTCAAGAAAATACAGACGGAATTAGGACTCCTTGATGAACGTCACGCAATTCTCGAACTGGCAAAAGGAAAACTTACGACCGATCCAAGGCACCATACGGGCGAGGGAATATTCTTTTCCTCGAGAATGTTCGACCAATTCGACATCCTCTCGGGAGGCGTTTTTTTCTCCCACCAATTCGGGGCCATGGATGATTGGATCTTGGAACGAGAGAGGTTCCGCAGCGGCACTTTTGTCTGGATGAAATTGAACAATCACACCTTGAGGACAACGACCAAGATTTTCGACCAATATTCATCCGGCGACGAGTACGGATTTACCAAGACCGTAGTTCCAGTCAACTTGGCCAGGTATGGAAATGAGAACCTGATATCACGCTCACAGGCGAAGCGGCTATTGGCTCGCGTAGAACTCTTCAAGAAAGTCGTATTCGATTTCAAGGATGTACCAACTATCGGGCAGGCATTCGCCGACGAGATTTTCCGTGTATTCGCGGCCAGCCATCCCGATATCGAGCTAATCCCCATTCATGATAATTCGGACGTGAAAAGAACGATTGACCGCGCGCGCTCCGGGGGGCACGAACAAGGTTCGGCCGCAAAAGACCACCCATGACGCCATTGGCGTCGCCGAAGCGACCGAAACCCGCTCCGCCGGGATATCATTGGCGCTTTGATCCCCGAGCCCCCGCATGAGTTCACTGCCTCCCTGCCCCCAATGCCGATCCGGTCTCACCTACGAGGATGGCCCGCTGTACATCTGCCCCGAATGCGGGCATGAATGGCCGCAGGCGGCCGCCACGGAGGCCCAGGAGAGCGCAGCCGTGGTGCGCGATGCCAACGGCAATGTGCTGAAGGACGGGGACTCGATCACCATCGCCAAGGACCTCAAGGTCAAGGGAGCGTCTTCGATCTTGAAGGTCGGCACCAAGGTCAAGTCCATCCGCCTGGTCGACGGCGATCACAACATCGACTGCGTCATCGACGGCTTCGGCGCCATGAAACTGAAATCGGAATTCGTGAAGAAGGCGTAGTGGAAATTCCGGGCCGCCACCACCCGGCGCTGAAGTCGTGCGGCAGGGTGCCGGTGCCGCGATGCCCCCCGTAATGCAATTAATCGCACCGCTGGCCGACGGCCCGATCGACATCGTCGGCGACATTCATGGCGAAATCGACGCCCTGAGGCAGCTCCTCGCTCATCTGGGCTACGACCCTCGCGGCGAGCACCGTGCGGGACGGCGCTTGGTCTTCGTCGGCGACCTGTGCGACCGCGGTTCCGACAGCCCGGCGGTCGTCGGCTTCGTCTCATCCTTGGTCGATTGCGGTCGGGCGCAGTGCGTCCTCGGCAACCACGAACTCAACCTCCTGCGGCAGGAGCACAAGGAAGGCAACGGGTGGTACTTCGCCGAGAATCACGACCTGGATGAGGACCGCTTCGTCGATTCGAAGCCGCTGGCCGCCGCGGATCGTGCCGCCGTGGATGCCTTTCTGGCGGGCTTGCCGCTGGCTCTTGAACGCCGGGACCTGCGCCTGGTGCACGCCGCCTGGCATCAGCCGTCGATCGAGGCCGTCCGCTCCTCCCGCTCGTCGGTGCTCGAACTGTACGACCACTATGAAGGCCTGACCCGGGGGCAGACGCTCGACACGGGATTGACGGCGCGGGCCGAAGCGGAGCTGGCCCCGTATGATTCCCTGCTCAGGAACCCATCGGCCGATGTGCCGCTCCTTCCCAATGCCGCCCGGCTCGACGAACTCATTCAGGTGAACAACCCGGTGCGAGTCATCACCTCGGGAATCGAGCGGGTAGCCCAGAACTCCTTTTTCGCCAGCGGGAAATGGCGCATGGTCAATCGCATCGCCTGGTGGAACGCCTATGAGGAAGCAACGCCCGTGATATTCGGCCACTACTGGCGCTGGCCGAGCGCGAATTCCCGCGATTTGCATTCGCGCGGCGAGCCGGATCTGTTCATTCCGGCCGAATCGCATCATTGGCTGGGACCCAAGCGCAACACCTATTGCGTGGATTTTGCGGTGGGCGCCCGCTACAAGGAGCGTGCCCGGAATCCGGGCGGCGAATCCGATCTGCGGCTCGGCGCCGTGCGATGGCCGGAAATGGAAGTCGTCTTCGATCACGGCCACGGGTTCCGGCTCGTCTGACCGCTTAGCGGTATGATGCGGGCGCTCGTCCATCGTTCTGGGCTTTCGGGCAACGGAGGTCAGGGGTCATGCGCTTCGTCAGCTATCACGGCGCCAATGGCGATTCATACGGACTGCTGCTCGCGGGCGGCGACATCCTGGATCTTCCCGCCGCGGCTGAGCTCGCCGGGAAGAACCTGCCCGCCGCGGGAATGCTGGCGTTCATCGCCGCCGGCGAGGCGCCCCTCGCCGCCGCGCGCCGCCTGGCGGGCTCGGCCGGTGAACCGCGGCTCGCATCCGCGATCCGCCGGGCCGGCACTTGCCGATTGCGGGCGCCGATTCCGCGGCCGCTCAAGAACGTGTTCTGCGTCGGGCGCAATTACCGGGACCACGTCGCCGAGGGCGCTCGGGTGGCCGGCGTGGCGCCGAGCCTGCCCAAGTACCCCCAATTCTTCACCAAGCCGCCGACGGCGGTGATCGGGCCGGGCGAGCCGTTTCATCACGACCCGAACGTCACGCAACGGCTGGACTACGAGGTCGAGCTCGCCGTCGTCATCGGACGGACCGGGCGCGATGTCGCACCGGCCCAGGCGCTCGATCATGTCTTCGGCTTCACCATCGTGAACGACATCACCGGCCGCGATCTGCAGCGACAGCACGAGCAATGGTTCAAGGGCAAGGGTCTCGACGGGTCCTGCCCGATGGGTCCGGCCATCGTCGAGCGCGGCGACATCGTCGACCTTGGAGGCCTGGAGCTCTCCCTGACGGTCGACGGGCAGGAGCGCCAGCGCGCCCATGTGCGGGACATGATCTTCGACATCCCGGCGATCATCTCCTCGCTGTCGAAGGGCATGACGCTGGAGCCCGGCGACATCATCGCCACCGGCACGCCGTCCGGCGTCGGGTTTGCGATGGACCCGCCGCGCTACCTCGAAGCCGGCAATGTGGTCGTATGCCGGATCAGCGAGCTCGGCGAGCTGGTCACGCCCATCGCGGGACGGTGAGCATGAGCGGCGAGACCGTGCGCCCCGGGGGTATCCCGCCGCTCAATCCGACGACGTCACCATCCGTGCGGGATCGAGATTCCGGTGCGGGGGCGATTCGCGGCCGAAGCACTGCGCCAGCGTCACCACAAGGATCTTGACGTCCAGCAGCGGCGACCAGTGCCGCAGGTAGTCGAGATCCAAGTTCACGCGCGCCTGCATGTCCAAGGGATTGTCCGTCACGCCCGCGCAGCCGTTGATGCGCGCGAGGCCCGTGAGGCCCGGCGCCACCTTGTAGCGGATCATGTAGCCCTTGATGTATTTACGGTACTGCTCGCTATGGGAGATCGTATGCGGCTGCGGGCCCACCAGGCTCATCCGGCCCTGCAGCACGTTGACGAACAGGGGCAGGCCGTCGAGCGCGGAGTCGCGCAGGCCGCGTCCGACGCGGGTGAGGGGACCTGCACCCGGATTATCCTGGGCGCCGGCTTCAACCAACCTCCGGGTCCGAAACTTGTAGATCGTGATTTCGCGGCCATCCAGGCCGTAGCGCCGCTGTCGCTGAATGACCGGACCGGGCGAGGACAGCTTGACCGACGCCGCGATCAGCAGCATGAGCGGCGACACCAGCAGCAGTGCCAGAGCGGCAAACACGACGTCGGTCCAGCGCTTGCCGACGCCGCGGAATCCGTAGAAGGGCGATTCGCACATGGCAATCACCGGGATGCCCTGGATCTGATCCGAGCGGGGCTGGATGCGGTCGAACGCCAGGCAATCCGGCACGTAGTAAATCGACGCCGTGGTGTCCCGCAGGTCGTCCATGAGCGTCATCACCGACTGCACGTCGCGATTCGGCAGCGCGACGAAAATCACGTCGGTTCGATGAGTCTTCACGTACTCGGCGACGTCGCGCAGCTTTCCGAGGATGTGGGCGTCGCGGTCGGCGTTCAGCAGCACCTCGCTGCGATCGTCGAAGAACCCGGCCACGTCGATGCGCATATTCGGGTTGCGCTTCAACTGGCGTGCGAGTTTCAGGCCGCCGGCGCTGTAGCCGGCGACGATCGCGCTGCGGCCGTCGAAGGCGTGGATCAGGAAGCGGCGCTTGATCTCCTGCAGGGTCAGGCTGGCCAGCATCAGGCCGGCGGTGGTGGCGATCGACCACGCGAAATACACGTGGCGCGGATACTCCTTCAGCGGGGATCCGGGCACGGCCTGATAGATGAAGAGCAGCACCCCGAGCACCGACAGCCAGCGCAACATCACGCTGGCCAGCGCCGAGACGCGCGCCGGGATCAAGGGCGAGCGGCGCCGGCGCGAGGGTTGGAAGAAGAGCCACGACAGCAGCGCCACGATGACGACGGCGGGAGATGAAGGATCGAAGCGATCGCCGAAGAAAAGCGCGGTCACGTAGAACGAGGACACCGCGATGACGGCCGGCATGAGGGCCTGCACGGCGCCCATGATCGCGATCAGGAAGCTCTGCCGCGTGAGCAGCGCCTGCGTCATCTGAAAATCTTTGAACCTACCCTCGGGCATCGCGACGCTGACGCGCGAGGCGACCTGGGACGGGTGGACATGATCTGCAATCACCGTGAATCCCTTCCTGTCTCTCGAGCCCGGTCTAATCGAGCTATGTCAAAAAGCATTTTACTTATGCAGTCCTCGCACCGTGTGACCCCGCTCGCAGTTTCGATCGCCCGTTGCCATCCTTGGAGGTTCAGGGCGTTTCGCGGACCCTGAAGCATGAGCCCCTAAGCTATCACTTGGCGTGAAATCAGCGTAATTCGCCACGTTATGTAATATTCGGTGCGCGGAATGGGCGCTGCTCGCATCCTCGAGGCGCCAGTGTGGCCCGGAGTCAATGGGATGCAACCCCCCATCGCGAATGCGATGCGATTATGTGACGCGCCTCACACTATGGAGGCGAGCGTGGGCCACCATGGAGCCGCCCGTGGGCACCCGGCTGCGGCCCACGGGCCGCTAGGAAATACTCTCCAGCACCGAGGTGCGGCTCACCGCATAGCCGGTGGCCGGCAGCGTGCCACTCACCGCGATCGCAATCTCTTCCTTGACGCTGTACGAGGTGGCGATGTCGCGCCAGTTGGTGATGGTCTGGGTGCGCATCGTCCCATTCGCGTCGGTCCAGGTGACCGTGCTCTGCAGCTTGAGGGCAGTGAACGTGCCCGCCGGCACCGTGACCGCCTCCACGTCGACGACGGTGCCCGTCTGGCCATACGTGACCGGCGTGCCGGCATCGCAGGCAAACGCGTAAGTGGCTTGCCAGGTGCCGCCGACTTGAACCGGCCAGTCCGGACCCGCTCCATGCGGAGTGAAGGTGCAGGTGACGGTGCTGCCGCCGGCGCCCAAGTAGGTGTAGCTCGTCTCCTGGCCCATGTCGTTGAAGCTTTGGTTCTCCGTGAGCACGGCATAGTTCGTGCCGTCCACGATGGTGGAGTCGCCGGTGGTGCTCTGGGAGAGCTGCGACGCACCGGTCGCGCTCACCGCCGTCGTCGTTACGCCGAAGCCCAGATTGATCGTGTTGTTGGCGTTGTCGATCACGACCTCGCTGTACGTGTGGGTCTGGTTGAGCACCGGCTCCACGTAGGCGTAGCGCATTCCGGAGCCCGGGTTGGTGCCGCCGCCGCCGCAGGCGCATAGGCCCAAGGCCGATACCAGGGAAAGAACCGTCGCTTGAGTGTGCATAGTTTGCGAAGCATACGCGAGGGGCACGCCCGAGATCATGCGGTGCAACGGGGATCGCCTCCCATGCCCATGGCGCGGTCGATCATTATCCTGCAAGGCCGCTACGGGCGAACCGCCGTCCGCCGTTCCGGTCCCCGATGCGTGCTGCGTGCGGTGAGGGCGGTCACCACGGCGGGCGCCGCGACCGGCGGCATCTCCAGAATCGCGCAAGTGACCCGTGCGGCGCCGATGCTGGCGCCGGCCGCCCCCGCTGCGGCGAACCGCGGGCAGGCGCCGAACAGGCCTGGCTGCAGGCAGGAGAGTTCGCCGGGCGCGCAGCGCGCATCGCCGGTGCCCCGGATCACCTGCGGATAGCCGCCCGGATAGACCCTCGGGCCGCGGGCGGGTGCTGCGGCCACGATCACGCAGCCGGCCAGAATCGCGCGCTCGACGGCCGCGCGCAGCACGGCGCGGTCCGCGGCCAGACCCAGGCTGAGATGCACGAGGCTGGCGCGATGTTCGACCGCCCAATCGACGGCCGCCGCCACCGCGGCGGCACTCGCGGGCCGGGCATCGACGAATACCTGGCCCAGCAGCAGGTCGAAGCCCCCGGCCGCGCGCGGCGCGGCGCCCTCGAGCAGCTGCGCGATGCGTGTGCCGTGCCCCGTGGGATCGGCCACGGCCGGCCGCTGCGCCACCGCTCCGCCCTCGGCGACGAACGCGGCGGCGGCGAGGGCGCCGGGACGAACGCCGCAGCTGTCGATGAGCGCCACGCGCCACCGCCCGGCCGCCGGGGACTCCATCAGCCCTCCGCCGCCGCCAGGCTCAAGCGCCCCGACTCGAGCCGCAGGCTCAAGGTGGAGCGCTCGATGTCGCCGGTCCGGTGGGTGATGATGATGCGCGTGCGGCCTGCGAATGCCGCATCCAGCGAGCGGTGCAGAGCGCGCGCCGCGTCCGCATCGAGGCCGCTGGTGGCTTCGTCCAGGATCACGATCAGCGGACGCGCGAGCGACGCCCTCGCGATGGCGATGCGCTGCCGCTGCCCGGTCGACAGGCCCGAGCCGCCCTCGCCCACCTCCGTCGCATACCCCTTCGGCAGGCCGGCCACGAACTCATCCACCTGCGCGCGGCGCGCGGCCTCCAGCGCGGCCGCCTCGTCCACCTCCGGGTGGCCGTAGCGCAGATTGTCGAGGATGGATCCGCGGAACAGCACCGGCGAATGCTCGACCACCACGATGCGCTTGCGCAGATCGCCGAGCTTGAACTCCTCCAGCGGCCGCCCGTCGAGGAGAATGCGCCCCGCGTCGGGATCCACGAAGCGGCGCAACAGGTCTGCCAGCGTCGATTTGCCGGCGCCGGAGGCCCCGCGCAGCACCACCTTGCTGCCGGCGGGCACGTCGACGCTGATCGATTCCAGGAGCGGCCGTCCGCCCTCGGCCAGTACGCTCACCGCCTCGAGACGCAGCGCCCCGCGCGCATCGGCAGGCAGCGAGACCGCCGTGGCCGATTCGCTCACGCAGGGCAGCTGCAGCAGCTCATCGACCCGGGCGAGGCTGACGCGCGCCCGATGATAGCCTGTGTACAAGGAGGCGATGGACGCGGCCGAGCCGGAACTGCGCCCCAGATAGGCGACGAAGGCCACCAGCGTGCCCAGGCTCAAGTTTCCGTGGAGCACGTACCAGCCGCCGGCCACGAACGTGGCCGCGGTGGCGAGGTGACCCAGCAGACCCGCGAACGAGCCCGTCGCATAGGCGGTCAGCTGCTGGCGCAGCGCCTTCGTCAAGTAGGCATCGCCGAGCGCGGCCAGCCGGCCCACCTCCCATTGCTCGGCGGCCGCCGCCTGCACGGAGCGCGCGCCCGACAGGGTCTCGACCAGAAAGCCGCTCACGCGGCTCGCCGACTCGCGCACCGCCCGCGTGCTCGCCTCGATGCGGGGCCGCGCAACGTGCCGCACCAGGAGCTGCAGCGGCAGGAGGGCGGCCACCAGCAGGGCGAGGCGCCAGGAGAGGCTCACCATCACGGCGCCGACCACCGCCAGGGTGAGCACGCTGCTGACCAGTGCGGCGGCCGCGTCGGTGCCGAAGCGCTGCACCTCGGCGATATCGCCGTCCAGCCGGCTCACCAGATCGCCCACCGGCACCCGCGCGAGGCGCCGCGGCGAGACGGCGAGCAGGTGCGCGTACACGGCGCCGCGCAGCGAGAACAGCGCCCGGCCCGAGGCGCGCACGTAGATCGAGCGATGCACGCCGCCGAGCACGAACCCGGCCACGGCGAGCGCGAGCATTCCGGCGCACGCGCCCACCAGCACCGGAAACTGCCGGCCGATGAGACCCTGGTCGATCACCATGCGCGTGAGCAGCGGCTGCGCCGCCGACAGGGCGGCGATCAGCAGCCCCAGCAGGAACGCCATCACGAGCGCCACCCGCTGTGGTTTCAGATGCGGCCACAGCAGCCGCTTCAACCCCGGCAGCCGGCGGTTATTTCTCGTGGAAGACACGCAGCGTCGAGATCGACTGATCGGGGCAGCCCGGCAGCTTCACCAGCGCCTTCTTGGCGAGGGTGGCGGCATCGTAGATTCCGACGTCGCATTCGGTGCCGCCCGTGTAGATCTCGCTGCCGTCCGTCGACAGGTTGACATCGTAGAAAGTGTGATCCAGCGGCACGCGCTTCTCCAGGCGGTGCCCGGGCACGTCGATGCTCGTCAGCGTGGTGTACACGCCGTAGGCATGCTTGCGGTCGGGGCTCAGGACCGTGGCGAAGATCAGCGCCGAAAACGGCTCGAAGTCCTCGTAGGAGAGTTCGCCGGACTTCAGGTCGAGCGACATCAGCGCCGTCGTCGGCACGGTCTCCCCGCCCTTCTTCAGGTCGGAATAGACGGGGCTGGTCCACACGCCCGTGGGCTCGGTCACCGGCCAGAAGGCGAGCAGGTCCGGCTGCCCGTGTTCCGGCATGTTCCATTGCTGGATGCCGCGGGTGCCGAGCAGCTTGCCCGTCTTCACGTCGAACTCGTCGAGATTGAAGCCGACCGCATAGAAGCTGCGGCCGCTCGGGCGCATCAGCAGCATGTGCACGCGGCGCGGCGCGGGGAAGGTGCGCACGGGCCTGGCCTCGAGCCCCGCATTGGTGCGGTACACGGCGAAGCGCGTATCCTCCGCCACGTACTCGTCCGGCAGGAGCTTGGTGGGCATCTCGTGCACGATGAGCTCCTTGCCGTCCGGCGTGAGCACCATCGAGAAGAAGCTCTTGACGCGCTCATCGGGCGTCGACAGGACGGCCCGGAACACCTCGCGTCCGCTCGCGATGTCGAGTCCGACGATGCGCTCCATGCGGTCCACCAGCACGTACACCGTCTTGTGATCCGGAGAGATGATGACGGCGCCCACGATGCCGTTCGCGCCGGGAATCCGCAGATCCGAACGCACCGTGCGCGAGGCGGCATCGATGACGAACAGGTGATCGGGCTTCGCGCCCGTCACGATCAGGTCGCCCGCGTCGGCGCGCGAAGCGGCTCCCGCGCACCAGGCGAGCGCCGCGCACGCCGCCCAAGCGCGGCCGATCATTGCAAAGGACATGCTCACTCTCCTCTTCACTTCTTCGGAAACACGCTGCCGAGATCGCGCCAGTCGCTGGCGGCCGACGGATCGCCGGCATTCCAGTTGGGATAGGTGCTCATGGTGTCGGGCACCTGCGCCGGCCACCAGCAGGGATCCGAACAACCGTAGAGATCCGCCTCCATGGGCTGGCACAGCGAGGCCACCCCGCCGAACGGATCGACCTCCCAGCCGGGATCGAAGGTCGTCGCGCAGCCGGCGACGTTCTCCATGGCGAGCACTTCCGCCACGTGACCGTCCGCGACCGCCTCCAGCAAGAGATCCGCTTTGCGGTTCGTGGGTTTCAATTCGCTCATGATATGACACTCCTCGGCTCGAGGTGACGGATGAAGAAGCCCGGGTTGTGGCGCTGGATGTCGGCGTAGATGCCCACCCCGAAATCCACCCATTGCCGCAGCAGGCTGCAGTAGTGGTAGGTGCGGTGATGGGCGTCGCCGAAGCGCGCATAGGATTCGTGATAACAGCCGCCGGCGCACAGATTGCGGATGCGGCAGGTCTCGCAATGCGTGCCCTCGCGGTCGATCGCCTTGTCGACGAAGGCGCCGAGCCGCGCGGTGTCGATGCCGGTGGCGACGTTGCCGAAGGTCGGAAGCTCCGACCCCGTGAAGCGGTGGCACAGGTTCAAGTCCCCGCCCGCGTCGACCGCGAGCAGGCCGACGCCGGCGCCGCAGGGCAGCGATTTGCGGCGTCCCTCGTGCAGGTCGGTCATCAGCTGGTGCATGTTGGAGAAGCCGTTGTTCTCGCCGCGCAGGGCGGCCCGCCGGTAATCCTCGCCCAGGCGTTCGAACGCCCGGTGAACCTCGGCGAGTTCCGCCTCGCTCAGGGCATGGCCCGCCTCGGCGGCCGCCGTGACGGGCGCATAGCCCACCTCGTGAAAGCCGATCTCGCCGCGCAGGTGCGCGTGGATCTGCTCCACCTCGGTGTTGCCTCCCCCCAGCGTCACCCGCGCGCCCACGGGGCGCGAACGATAGCGATCGAGCAGCAGCCGCACCTTGCGCGACACCGTGTCGTAGGTGCCGCGGCCGCCCACGCTGCGCCGATGCCGGTCGTGGATGACCTTCGGGCCGTCGATGGACACCGAGATGCCGAAGCGGTGTTCGTCGAAGTAATCGATCAACGCCTCGGTCAGCAGGGTCGCGTTCGTGGTCATGGAGAAATCCATGGCCTTGGAGCTGCGCGCCGCGGCCTCCTCGGCATAGGCCACCACCTGCTTGATGAGCGGCACGTTGGTGAGCGGCTCGCCGCCGAAAAACACGATGTTGAGGCGCTCGCGCGCGGCGCCCGCCTCGAGCAGCAGGTCGACGCTGCGCGCCGCGGTCGCGAAATCCATTTTGCGCCCGTCCTTGGGCTTGGCGAGATCCTCCTTGTAGCAGTAGGTGCAGGACAGGTTGCACCCGGTGTTGACGTTGAGCACCAGCGAGCTCAAGGGATACGCCTTCACGGCGACGCTCTTCGGGTTGATGGGCCGCAGGCTCCCCGACGGCTGCAGCATCTCGAGCGTGCGCAGCTCCGCGGCGAACGCGCGCACCCGGGCCGGCGGATAGCGGCCGGCGAGCGCGGCCACGAGCTCATCGACGCTCTTCCCGCCGCTCTGCCGGCAGTGGCCGATGACCTCGAGGCCGAGCCCGTCGATGCCGAACACCGCGGTGGTCGGCACGTGCAGCAGGTACGCCTCCTCGCCGGAGCGGACCAGGTGGCCGTTCCAGGAATTCCATTCAAGCCGTTCGGTGGGCTGCATGGCGGCTCAGTAGATCGGCGGCGTGTTCCAGCGCTGCACGGTCACGATGAGGTGACTGCGCCCCTCGACGGCGCGATCGCCGTCCCGCGCCTGCGCAACCACGGTCAGGTTGCCGACGTTGTCGCCGGTGAATTCCCGGGCGGGATTCGGGCCCGCAGCGGCCGGCAGGAAGCGGCCGCGCTGGTCGAAGTGGCCCGCGAACTTCTCATCCTCGGTGCGCTTCGCCTCCGCGTCGTAGGGAATCGAATTCCACTCGGCCGTCACCGGACCCAGGGAGAGCAGCTCGCCGCCCGGCAGCCGCGTGGAGGCCATGGCCTCGAACTGCGCCGACACCGGCGCGACGCGGCCGCCGCCGATGCGCGCGATGGCGTACCCCGGCACGACCTCGACCTGATCGATCTGGCGGTAGACGGCCAGCGCGGCGCCCGCGCGCCCCGCGCCGCCGCCCGCCGCGACCGACCCCACCGACACGGTCCGCAGTCCCGCCTGCGCGTCCGCCACCACCTTGACGTGCGCGCGGATCGAGTGATCGTCGCGCTCGACGTTCGACACCACGGTGCCGTCGCCGAAGGAGACCGCCGCGCCCTTGGCACCGAGGCCGATGCCGACAATGGTCACGTCGGCGGCGGTTCCGGCGCGCAGGGCGCGCGGCTGCACGGCGAGGATGCGGGCGACGCCGTCGTCGCGCACGGCCAGCCACTCGCCGCCGTCCTCGGCATGGTCGGGATCGAACCAGCGCCCCTGGATGCGGTTGCCGTCCTCGGATACCGCATACACTTCGCGCAGCGGCCGGCCGCCCACTTCGGCGCTGCCGCGCCACTCATAGCCGGTGTACACGATGGCCTGCGAATCGCCTTCCGAGGCGATGCCGTCGGTCGAGGTCAAGCGGTAGGCCGCATGGTAATCGGCGCCGCCGGCGGCGCGCTCGATGCGCGCCGTGCCTGCGAAGTCCTTGCCGCCCGGCACATGGCCAACCACCACCCAGGAGCCGGCGAGATCCTGGGGCTTGCGCTTCTGCCACTCGGTCCACGCGGCCGACTGGAAGGGATAGAGGGCCGCGAGCTTGGCGGGCAGCTCGCCGGTGGCGATCGTGAACCACTGGCGGTCGCGCGCCGAGGCCTGGTATTCGATGGACGGCCATTGGCCGAGGTGCAGGTGCGCGAGCTTGCGCCATTCCTGTTCGTCGCGCCGCTGCAGCGAGACGCGCGCCAGGGAATGGCAGCGGCCGCACATCGCGCTCATCTCGGGACCCAAGTCGAGATCCTGCGCATTGGGACGCTGTTCCAGGGCGAAGCGGCCGGCGGCCGATTCGCTCGGCGCGAGTCCCTGGGTGTCGGCGAGATAGCGTACCAGCGAATCGCGCACGCCCTCCTCGAGCACGAGGCCATGCACCTGCCGCATGCGGAAGATCGTCATCAGCCACCCTTCGGGCGTCTTGCGAAGATCGCTGATGCGCTCGAATCGTCCCGCGGACTCATGGTGGCAGCCGCTGCAATAGGTGCGCAGCAGCTCCTGTCCCTGGGGAGCCGCGGCCGCCGGAGCGCTCGAGGCGAGCGCTGCCGCCCAGATTCCGGCCGCCGCCGCATGGGCCGCCCACGATGTGCAAATCCTCGCGAAACCGATCGTCACGAATTCAACCTCCCGACCAGGCCAGGGTGGAGCTGGCGCGCCACGATACCCGTCTGTTGTAGCCAATGAATTGCCGCGGCCACCGACGCCGCCGGCCGCTCGAGCGCTGCGGCCGCTCCGGCCACAGTAACGCAATCCGCCGATTCCAGGTATCCCTTCAACGAGACCAGCGGCACCCCGGACACGTGCCACACTCCGCGCGGGTGCGCCGCGGTGACGATGACGTCGCGCTCGACGATGCGGCCGTCCTGGAGCACGGGCCGGCGCTCGATGCGATTCGCGCCCTGCAGCGCGGGCAACAGCGCCTGGTAGCCGGCCGCCGCTTCGCGCCAGAAGGCGCTGCGCTGCGCGTTCTCGCGATAAAAGCCCGCGGCCGCACGCACGCCGCGCAGCCAAGCTTCCTCCTGGCGCTCCGCGACGAAACGCTGCGCCAGCCGCGCGTCCGTGCCGTTCAACACCGATTGCACGGCCGTCGCCACCAGCCGCGCGCCGCGCAGCGCCTCGTACACGCCCTGACCGGACAGCGGGTCGAGGGCGAGGGCCGCATCGCCCACGCGCCACGCCGCCTGATCCGCGCATCCCAGACCGCGCCGCGCATGCGCGGGCCGCGCCACGGCGGCGCCGTCCGGCACCGCGCCCTCGAGCGCGCGCGCGAGCGCCGGCACCTGCGCGACGGCCGCCGCGATCCACGCCGCCGGATGCCGCCGGCGCGGCCGCGACACGACCTGGACCCACAGCGACGCGCCCTGGGCGGCAAGCCAGCACCAGCCTTCATCGAGCGCGTGAATTTGGCTGCCGCCTGCCGCGCGCGCCGGCGCGTCCGCGCACGGCCGCGGCAGCCGAAAGCGCCGGCCGTACGCCAGCAGCAACGGCCCGCGGCGTTCCGGGCCGCGCCGGCCGCGCGCATCCACCAGGATCGGCGCCGCCGCCCGGCCGCCGCCGCGCCATTGCACCCGCCAGAGGGTTTGATCCCGCGCGGCGTGCAGCACAACCCCGTCGCGGCATTCGGCGCCGGCTTGCCGCGCGGCGCCGCGCAGCGCCGCGGCCAGCTGCCCGCGCTCGGCCAGCCACTCGGTCCCGGCCACCGCCCGGCCGGCCCACTCGCCGCCGCGATGCACGGGACCGTGCAGCACGGCCGCGCCGTCCGGCCCGCGGGGCGGAAGATCCTCCTCGTCGAGCAACGCCCGGCTGCGCGCCGACAGGCCCTCGACGCCCGGACGGGACGGGCCGCCGACCAGCAGCACGCGCGCGCCCGCGGCGGCCAGCCGCCGCGCGGTCACGCTGCCGGCCGGACCCGCGCCCAGGATCAGCACGTCGTGGCTCACGCGTGCGCCTCCTCGGTCAATTGCAGCTCCACCCGCATGTGCTCGCGGATCAGGTATTTCTGCACCTTGCCGCTGATGGTGAGCGGAAAGCTGTCGACGAAGCGCACGTAGCGCGGCACCTTGTAGTGGGCGATCTGTTCGCGGCAGAACTCGCGGATCTCCTCCTCGGTCGCGGCCGCGCCATCACGCAGGCGGATGCACGCGCACACCGCCTCCCCGTACTTGTGATCCGGCACCCCGACCACCGCCACGTCGAACACCGCGGGATGGCGGTACAGAAATTCCTCGATCTCGCGCGGCGAGATGTTCTCTCCGCCGCGGATGATCATGTCCTTCACCCGCCCGACGATGTTGCAGTAGCCCTCCTCGTCGATGACCGCGAGATCGCCGGTGTGCATCCAGCCGCCCGAATCGATGGCGGCGCAGGTGCGATCGACGTCGTTCCAGTAGCCGCGCATCACGCTGTAGCCGCGGGTCAGGAGCTCGCCCGGGACGCCGCGCGGCGTGATGCGCCCGTCGGCATCGACGATCTTCACCTGCACGTGCGGATGCACCCGGCCCACGGTGCCGACGCGCCGTTCGAGGCTGTCGTCGTGCTGCGTCTGAAAGCTGACCGGGCTGGTCTCCGTCATGCCGTAGCAGATGGTGACCTCCGGCATGTGCATCTCGGCCACCACCCGGCGCATGACCGCGGTCGGACAGGGCGACCCGGCCATGATGCCGGTGCGCAGCGACGACAGGTCGAATTCGCGAAAGCGCGGGTGTTCCAGCTCGGCGATGAACATGGTGGGCACCCCGTGCAGCGCGGTGCAGCGCTCGCGCGCCACGGTCTCGAGCACGCTTAAGGGCTCGAAGCCGTCGCCGGGAAAGACGCTGGCCGCGCCGTGAGTCATGGCCGCGAGCACCCCGAGCACCATGCCGAAGCAGTGATACAGGGGCACCGGGATGCAGACGCGGTCCGCGCCGGTGAGGCGCATCCCTTCGCCGACGAAGTAGCCGTTGTTGACGATGTTGAAATGCGTGAGCGCCGCGCCCTTCGGCGTGCCCGTGGTGCCGCTCGTGAACTGAATATTGAAGACATCGTCCGGATCCAAGGTCCGGCCGACGGCCTCCATCACCGATTCGTCCAGATCGTGGCCGGCGGCCTGAAGATCCGCGAAGGACAGGGCTCCGGCGGGCGGCGCGGCGCCGAGCTGCACCAGGAGGCGAAGTTCGGGGAATGCGGCGCACTCGAGGCGCCCGGGCGCGGCCGCCTCGAGTTCGGGAATCAGCGACTGGAGCATCCCCGCATAGTCGCTCGATTTGAAGCGCGGCGCGAAGATGAGCGCGCGGCAGCCGACCCAGCGCAGCGCAAACTCGAGCTCCCGGGTCCGGTACGCCGGATTGATGTTGACCAGCACCAGCCCGGCCCGGGCCGCCGCGAACATGGTCAGCACCCACTCGGCGCAGTTCGGCGCCCAAATGCCGACGCGCTCGCCGCCCTTGAGGCCGCACGCGACCAAGCCCCGGGCGATCCGTTCGACCTCGCGGTCCATTTCCGCGAAGCTGAACCGCAGCGACTGATGCGCCACCGCCAGCGCCAGTGCGTCGGGCGTGTGCGCCGCCGCCGCCGCGAGCACGCCGTCGACCGTGCGGTACCGCAGCGGCTGCCCGCCCGCGCCCGACACGAAGCTCAGCGCCTGTCCGGACTTCGATAGCGTCATGGCGGCCCCCTTCCGCGCATCGCCGCGGCGCCGGCTAGAAGTGGTAGCTGGCGTCGACTCCGAACATGCGCGGCACGCCGCGATGCAGATAATCGAATCCCAAGGACTGCAGATCGTACGAGTTGGTCAGGTAGAACCGGTTCGTCAGGTTGTTGTCCCACAGGCCCACTTCCCATTTGTCACCCGTCGCATGCCAGCTGACCCGCGCGTTCAGCAGCGCATAGGGATCTTGCGCGATCCGGTTTTCGTTGACCAGTTCGAAGTACTGCTTGGAAGCATAGTTGCTGTCCAGGTGCAGCACCAGGCGGCCGGCGTCGTTCAGGAACGCATCCCAGTCGCCCGACAGCGTGGCCGACACGTGCGGCGCCTCCGGCAGCTGGTGGCCGGCGACGTTGATGGCGCCGCCGCTGACCGCGCCCTCCTGGACGGTGGCGTCCAGGAGCCCCAGGCCCGCGCGCAGCGTGAGGCTGCGGATGGGGCGTGTGACGATCTCGAGCTCGCCGCCGTCGATCTTCGACTTCGGCAGGTTGATGAGCGGCTGCGAACCGGTCGGCTCCACGTCGACGAGCTGCTGGTTCTTGTACTGGTAGTGGAACACGGCGCCGTCGACCTGCAGGCGGTTGTCGAGCCACGCCGTCTTGAAGCCGAGCTCGACGGAATCGATGGTCTCGGGCTTCACGGTGGTGAAGTCCTGCGGCGAGAACAGGAACTGGGCGTTGAATGCGCCCGCGCGGAAGCCGCGGCTGTAGCTGAGATAAATGAGCGAGTCCTTGGTCGGCGTGAAATCGACGCCGGCGTGACCCGTGAGCGCCGTGTTGTGCAGCGACTGGCTGCGCGCCTCATCGACGATCGCCGCGTAGTTCGGCGAGCCGGGCAGCGCCAGCGCCGGGCCGAAATACGGCCCGTTGGGACCGATCTGCTCGCCGAAGAAGCCGAGATTCGCGATGGGCACGTCGTCCGAGCCGCGCAACTGGTCGAGCGCGTTCTTCTGTTCCGCGTCCTCGTGCGTGTAGCGCAGCCCGGCGCGCAGCTTGAACAGATCGCTCAGCGAGTAGCTGTCGTCGTTATACACGGCCCAGCTGTTGCGGATCTGGTCGAACGAATTGAAATAACGGCAGCCCGGGTTGATCACGCTGCCGGCGTAGTAGCCCGCGCCGGCGCTGAACGAGGAGGCCTCGCAATCCGTGTGGTTGATGTCGCCGAGGTTGAGGATCTGGTTCTCGGTCGAGTTGAAGATCATCTCGTGCTGATAGTAGGTGCCGGCGATGAAGTCGAACGGTCCGCCCGTCGAGGACGTCAGCCGCAGATCCTGGGTCACCTGGCGCGTGTCGCCGGTATAGGGGATCTTGAAGATGTTGAGCGGTGCGCCGTCCGTGTTGTCCGGGTTGAACAGGAAGCCGTCATCCCAGGAGGTGATCGAGGTGACCGTGAAGTGCTGGTTCAGCTTCCAGTCGATGGTGAGCGCCACCGCATCGTTGCTTTGCTCGCGATCCGGCGTGTAGTCCTGCGCCACCTGCAGGTTGGTGAGCGGAACGCCGGTCGCGGTGCCGTTCTGCGTCCGGTAATAGCCCGTCCCGGCGATGCCGCCCGGGGCGATGCTGCCGGCGATGATCGAGTAGTCGACCGGGTCCTGCTTGCTCTTGGAGAAGCGCAGCGTGGCCGATAGGTCATCCGAGATGTTGTAGAGGAGCGACAGGCGCATGCCCCATTGCCGGACGCCCTCCATGTCGGGGTAGCCCGGCAGCACGTTCTTCATGAAGCCGTCGACCTTGGTGTAGGTGAAGGCGAAGCGCACGGCGAGCTTGTCCGGGACGAGGCCCGTCTGGAACGCGCCCTCGGCCTCCTCGCGCCCGTAGTTGCCGGTGCCGACCTTGATGTCCGCTTCGGTGTCGAAGCCCGGCTTCTTGGTGATGAAGTTGATGGCGCCGCCCGTGCTGTTCTTGCCGTACAGGGTGCCCTGCGGCCCGCGCAGCACTTCGACGCGCTCCAGGTCGTACATCTCCACGCCGAACAGCACGACGTTGCCCTTGTACACCTCGTCGATGTAGGAGGCGACCGGGCTCGACTGGTTCAAGCTGTAGTCGAACATCGACACGCCGCGCAGCGAGAAGATCGGCGAGCCCTCGCCGTTGACGCCGTCGACCTGCAGGTTGGGAATCTGGGTCGCCAGGGCCGACGGCGAGTCCATCTTCAGCTCGCCGAGCTGACCGCTGGTGAGGACGGTGACCGACACGGGCACGCTTTGCAGCGATTCAGTGCGCTTCTGCGCGGTGACCACCACCTCCTCGAGGCTCACCGACTCGCCCTGCGTCTCGTCGGCCCGGGCGATGCCCGCTCCCGCCGAGGATGCCAGCACCAGCAACCCGCCCAACAGCTTCACGTCAGTCAATTTCAATGTAGTTCCCCTTCTCGAACCTGCCTCATCCGATCGAATCCGCGTCACCCGGTGATGTTCAAGCACACCGACTTGCTCTCCAGATACGAGTGCACCGCCTCGCCGCCCAGCTCCCGGCCCCAGCCGGACTGCTTGAAGCCGCCGAACGGCATGGTGGGGTCCAGCATGTTGTGGCAATTCACCCAGACCGTGCCCGCCCGCAGCTTGGGGGCGAGCCTGAAGATCTTGCCGACGTCCCGGCCCCAGATGCTGGCCGCGAGGCCGTAGATGGAGTCGTTGGCGATGCGCGCGATGTCCGCCATGTCGTCGAAGGGCTGCGCCACCACCACCGGCCCGAAAATCTCTTCACGCACCACCGACATCTGCGGATTGACGTTCACGAACACCGTCGGCTCGACGTAGTAGCCCGGCGAGGACAGCGCATGGCCGCCCGCCGCCGCGGTGGCCCCGTCGGCCGCGCCGTCCTTGAGATAGCGGGTCACCCGGTCGCGCTGAACGGAGGACACCAGGGGCCCGATCTGCGCGTTCGGATCGAGACCCGGCCCGAGCTTCATGGCCTTGGCTGCGCTCGCCATCCCGCTCACGACGCGATCGAAGTGTTCCTTGGCAACGTATAAGCGCGACCCAGCGCTGCAGACCTGCCCGTGATTGAAGAAGATGGCGCCGCAAGCACCCGCGATCGCCGCGTCCACATCGGCGTCCGCAAGGACGATCACGGGGGACTTGCCGCCGAGTTCGACGGTGACCTTCTTCATGTTGCCGGCGGAGGCCTGGACGATCAGCCGCCCCACCTCGGTCGAGCCCGTGAAAGTGACCTTGTCGACGCCGGAATGCGCCGACAGGGCGGCGCCCGCGGTCGGACCCATGCCGGTCACGACGTTCAGCACGCCCTTGGGGAACCCGGCCTCGAGCGCGAGTTCGCCCAAGCGCAGCGCCGTGAGGGGCGTCTCCTCCGCGGGCTTCAACACCACGGTGCAGCCGGCCGCGAGCGCCGGGGCGCACTTCCAGGTCGCGAGCAGGAACGGGAAGTTCCAGGCGATGATGGCGCCCACCACGCCGATCGGCTCGCGCGTCGAAAAGGCCGCGTACTGCTGACCCGGGATCAAGGTGCCCGACACCGGCAGCGTCTTGCCTTCGATCTTGGTGGGCCAGCCCGCCATGTAGCGCCACACTTCGATGGCATGCTTCAGGTCGACGTGGCGGGCCATCACGATGGACTTGCCGTTGTCGATGGACTCGAGCTCGGCGAGCTCGTCGGCATGCTGTTCGATCAAGTCCGCCAACCGGTGCATGAGCCGCTCGCGGTCCACCGGCGTCATCCGCGACCACTCGCCCGCATCGAAGGCGTGGCGGGCCGCGCTCACGGCCCGATCGATGTCGGTCGCGTCGCCGAGCGCGCAATGCCCGATGATCCGGTCGCTGGAGGGGTCGCGAACCTCGAAGGTTTTGCCGCTGGCCGCCGCCACCCACTCGCCGTTGATCAACAGCTTGCGGGGCTGGGCCAGAAAAGCGGCATTGGCCGGCTTGATCGCGGACAGGTCATTGGCCAGCGCGTTCAAGGTCGCGCTCGCTGCGGCAGCGGTGTTCATCGTCGTCCCCCCAAGCTCTCAAGTTGCGGATTGCGGCACCCCAGTCTCCAAGGCGCCTTTGGGCCGAGTATCGCGGCAGACCCCCTTCTGCGGTATAAGTCATAAGCAGCAGGGGGCTAATACTTAGGTATTGGGCCCTTGCTTTTTGGCCCGACCATACGATACGACTCATGAACACCACCGCGCCTCGGGTGCTGATCGCCGACGATCATCCGCTGTACTGCGACGCCCTGCGCGCGGTCGTCCCGCAGGCTTGCCCCGGCGCCGACATCAGCGAGGCGAACTCCCAGGAGCAGGTGCTCGCCGCCGTCGCGGGCGGCCGCGCTTTCGACCTGGTGCTGCTCGACTTGAACCTCCCCGGGGCCACGGGCCTGTCCTGCCTCACGGCCTTGAGGCGCTCGGTTCCGGACACGCCCATCGTGGTGGTCTCGGCCGTGGGCGATCCGAAGATCATGCAGGACGTCATCATGGGCGGCGCCAGCGCCTTCATCCCGAAGTCGGCGCCCGGCCAGGTGCTCATCAATGCGCTGCGGGTCATCCTGGCGGGCGGCACCTACATGCCCACCGGCATCGTCGCCTCGCTGCGCGGCGCCGAGGGCGCCGCCGCCCGCAACGAGCTCACCTTGCGCCAGCGGCGCGTGCTCGAATTGCTGTCGACCGGCCTTTCCAACAAGCGCATCGCGCGGGCGCTCGACATCAGCGAGATCACCGTCAAGGCGCACGTCACCGCGATCTTCCGCAAGCTCGGCGTGACCAACCGCGTCCAAGCCGGACTGGAAGCGCGGCGCCTGCTCGACCAGAATTTCTGACGGCGGCGCGGGGCCGCCTACCGGCCTGAGATGCGCTCCCGCAGCGCGCGCAGCTCCGGCAGGCTGGAAGTCATTGCCTCCCAACCGGGTTGCGCTGCAGCAATAAGCGCCTCTATCGATTCTTTCTTTTGACAAGCTATACCTATTTATTTTTAGAGTTCTTGATAAGCTATTACTACTCAGATAGCGTTCTTATGTTAAGGTTTAGCTACTCGGGTGCGCCATGCTTCAGTCACTACCCCTGCAACAGCTCGACAAGACACTCACTCCTTGGCGTTCCGTGCCGCGCCTGCGGCCTGCCGGTGGCTGGTTGCGCGCCGTGCGTCAGGCCTTGGGTATGACCACTCGTCAGCTGGCGCGCTCCGTGGGTGTTACGCAGGCTGCGGTTGCCGATGCCGAGCGCTCCGAAGCCAAGGGCGACATCACCCTCACTACGTTGCAGCGGTATGCCGCCGCTCTTGATTGTGAGGTTGTATACGCACTGGTACCCAAGCGCCCTCTTCAAGAAGTGGTGTATGAGCGGGCGGACCGGATCGCGCACGACCAGGTCGCGCGAGTGAGCCATTCGATGGCTCTGGAAGATCAGTCCACCAGCAGCGAACACTTGGAACTCCAGATCGCCGAGTTGCGACGAAAACTCCTCGAAGGCAAACGCTCGCGGCTTTGGCAATGAGGTTTGAGTATGCGCCAGGCGCTACGCCCATCGATTTGGACGAGGCAGCAGGGCTCATTCCCGCGCACCTTACGTTGCAGCGCGAGCTCAACGAGTACGAGGAGGCGAACATCCTTGATGCCACTGAATGGGTCTTCGCTCGCCGCCGCGGAGACCCACTGGATGAGCCCTTCATCCGCACCGTACTCCGCCGAATGTTCAATCAGACTTGGAGGTGGGCGGGAAAAGCGCGCCGAACCGACAAGAACATAGGCGTCTCCTGGTTCGAGATTCCCGTACGACTTCGCCAACTACTCGGCGACGTGCGCGCTCAGATTGAGCACCGCGCGTATTCACCGGTTGAAATTGCCGCCCGCTACCATCACCGCCTCGTTGCCATCCAGGTATTTGCAAACGGCAACGGACGCCACGCCCGTCTCATGGCGGATTTGCTCTCAACAGAGCTTGCCGGCCGGCGATTTGCATGGGGTCGCGGTTCATTGGTCACCGGCACTGAGCTTCGTGCACGCTACATCGCCGCGTTGCAAGCGGCCGACGCAGGAGACTGTCGGCCGCTACTGGAATTCTTGGAAAGCCCGTGACCGGTTCACGCACGCGGGGTGCGCGTGCCTTGCCGGGCGTGTTTCCGGCTAATTTCGGCGGCGAGGCTGGCTCCGCTCGAGACGCTATTTGTCGAACAGCGCGCTGTAGCGGCGCTGCATTTCCTCGGTCGATACGTCCTCGATATGGCCGCCCAGAAGCCATTCGTGCCCGAAGGGATCGCGCACCGTGCCGGAGCGCTCACCGTAGAATTGGTCCTTGAGCGGCCGAACCACGGTCGCGCCCGCCTTCACCGCCTGCTCGAAGGCGGAGTCGACGTCCTGCACGTGCAGATGGATCGAGAAGGTGGTTCCGCCGAGCGTGCGCGGCCCGCAAATGCCGGCCTCCGGATATTCATCCGCCAGCATAAGCGTTGCCGGGCCGATCCGGATTTCCGCGTGGCCGATGCGGCCGCCCGGTTCCGTCAAGCGGAACGACTCCTTGGCGCCGAAGGCGCGCGCGTAGAAGTCGATCGCTTCGGCCGCACTATGAACTCGCAGATACGGATAGACTTCGAGTACATCGATCATGGCGTACTCCACTGTTCGTGACGTAGCCATTTTGAGTTCGATGCCCCACGGCGTCTTGAAGAATATTGACCTGCGCGGAGCACCGGCACGGGATTCCTAAGTAGTGCTTATTGCAAATTTCCTAGGAAAAACAAAGAAACAGGGAGCCGTGGGACCGATTGAACGCAACCTGCTTTTGTAGTAACGTTTATACATCGAGTTCTGGAGATTTACCATGCCCATTACGACCCTATCGAGCCGGGAGTTCAATCAGGATACCAGCCGCGCCAAGAAGGCCGCGGCGCAAGGTCCCGTGTTCATCACCGACCGGGGCACGCCCGCTCATGTATTGCTCAGCATCGAGGAGTACCAGCGGCTGACGGGAGGGCAGAGCGATCTCATCGATCAGCTGGGGTTACCGCCGGGCGTTGAAGATGTGGAGTTCGAGATTCCGCCGATGCGCGATCACGCTCGCGCGGCCGATTTCAGTTGATGTTCCTGCTCGACACGAATGTGATTTCGGAGCTCCGGAAGGCAAGAGCGGGCAAAGCGGATCCCAACGTCACGGCGTGGGCCCGCAGCCTTCCGCCCGCAAGCCTCTTCCTATCAGCCGTCGTCATTCAAGAGTTGGAAATCGGCACGTTGCTGGCCGAGCGCCGCGACCCGCCCAAGGGGGCAATACTCCGTGCATGGCTCGATGACCATGTGCTCCCAAGCTTCTCGGACCGCATTTTACCCATCGACACGGCGATCGCGCGCCGTAGCGCCGCCCTGCATATTCCCGATCCTCGGCCCATCCGAGACGCGCTCATCGCTGCGACGGCACTGACTCATGGCATGACCGTCGTTACCCGCAACGTCGCCGATTTAGAATCGACCGGCGTGCAGGTCCTTAATCCTTGGGGTCGCTGAGCATGGGAGAGCACGTCCCGCGAGATCGCGTTGCCGCCTACCGGCCCGAGATGCGCTCCAGCAGCACGCGCAGCTCCGGCAGGCTCAAGGGCTTCGCGAGCAACGTCAGTCCCCGCTCGCGCGCAACCGCCTGCAGCCGCGGATCGGGATCGCTGGTCATGATCGCCGCGGGCGGCGCCCGGTCGAACTCGCGGCGCACCTCCTCGATCGCCGCATCGCCCTTGACCGACCCGGCCAGGTGGTAATCGCTGATGATGAAATCCGGCGACAGGTCGGCGCCGATGAACTGCACCACCGCCTCGGTGGCGGAGGCCGCGGCGATCGGCCGATGGCCCCACTTCACGAGCGTGGCCGCGAGCCCCAAGCGCACGCCCGGATCATCGTCGATGACGGCGATCGCGAGGCTGTGCGCGCGCAGGGGCCCGGCCGCCGACCGCTTCGCCTCCTGGCGCCGGCGCGATGGGCTGTAGGGCACGAGCACAGCGAACATCGAGCCGCGTCCCGGGACGGAGCGGACCTCGCGCCCGAGGTCCAGCAGGGTCGAAATGCGCTGCACGATGGACAGGCCCAGACCGATGCCGGCGGTGCGCGCACGGCCTCCCCCGGGCACCTGATAATAGGCCGAGAAGATGGCTTCCAGGTGCGCCGCCTCGATGCCGATGCCGGTGTCGTGGACCGAGATCAGGAGTCCCTCGCGGCGGCGCCGGCAACCCACCAGCAGCCGGCCCCGCGGCGTGTAGCGGATCGCGTTGCTGATGAGATTGCGCAGCACCGTTTCGAGCAGGTGCACGTCGGTGCGCACCCAGGCGCCGGAGTGGACGAACCGCAGCGTGAGGCCCGCCGCGCGGGCCACGCCCTCGAACTCGGGGACGATGCGGTCCAGCAGCGCGCTCACCGGGAAATCCGCGAACTGCGGCTCGATGCCGCCCGAATCGAGCCGTGCGACGTCCAGCAAGGTGTCGAGCAAATTGCTGAGCGAGGCGAGCGCAACCCGCGCCTTGTTCAGATAATCGAGGTCGAGCCCCGTCAGCGCCGCCTCGCCGATCGACTCGAGGAAGAGCAGCGCCGAACTCAAGGGCTGGCGCAGGTCGTGGCTCGCCGCCGCCAGGAATCGGGTCTTGGTCTGGTTCGCGAGGTCGGCGGCCTCCTTGGCATGCTTCAGCGCGAGCTCGATCTCGCGCCGCGACTCGAGTTCGCCCTTCAGGCGCAGGTTCAGCTGCTCGTACTGCTCGGTGCGGTGCCGGATGGTCTCCTCGAGACTCGCCGCCGCCTGGAACCAGGAGAACGCGCCGCCCTGGCTGTCGACCGCCTTCTCCACGCGCTCCATCAGCGCCTTCACGGTCTTCTGCAGCGCGCGATTCTCCGCGCCCAGCGCCTCGAGGCGTGCATCGGCCGCCCGGGTCACGGGAGCGCCGCCACACCCAGGCACGTGAAGGAATTGTTCGCATGCATGGTGTTGAACTGCTCGCCGAGCGAGGAGAAGCCGGTGACGGCATGCGGCTTGAGGAGCGCCTCGATCCCGGCGGTCAGACCCTCGCGCTCCATGTAGGCCGTGCGCGCCGCGCAATCCACGCCGATGACGAGCTCGGGCTGCCCGATCTGAGCCCGCATGCCGCGCAGCAGCTCATCGAGCCTTGCGATCATATCGCCGGGCTTGCCCAGCGCCACCACCAGGCCGGGTTCCAGCGCGCAGGCGAATTCCAGCGCGCCGTCCGGGTGAATGCGCTGCATGCCGCGCGTGTAATAGTGGCCTCCGATGCGGATCATCAGCGGGAAGGGCGCGAAATCGCGGCTTTCCCGCGGCTTGCGAAAGCCGCAGGCCTGCGCGTACACCTCGAGCGCGGGCCTGCCGTCGATCTCCCGCACCAGGCGCCGCGCCGGGTCGGCGTCGGTGATGACGAACTTCTTGTCGCTGTGGATGTAGTGATTGTGACAGTAGGCGATGACCGGCGAGGCCGATGCGATCAGGCAGAGAATGGCCGCACCGCGCTGCGGAACACCCCGGTGCAGCAGCCGCGTGCTGCCGGCGGGATGGCCCAGCGGATTGAAGTACAGATCGCCCACGGTGCCGCCGATCAGCGGCACGCCGTTCAGCTCCATGCCGAGCACCGCGGCGAGCCGCTCCTCGCAGCGCGATTCCGCATCGACCAGCAGCAGCGCGAAACGGTGGGGGAGCGATCTGCCCGCCGCGCGCCCGAGATCCGCCACGAGCTCCCGCACGCGCGAGCGGAGCTGCGGCAGGCCCATGGCGGCCACGTCCTCGAGCAGCGTGTCCGCGCCGGCAAAGCGGCCGGCCGGCAGGTGGAAGCCGGCGACGCCGCGCGCTGCGAATCCCTGTGCGCTGATGATGCGGCCCGTGGCGGCGCCGATGACCCGCGTGACGCCGCGCGCCACGAGCTCCCGGCCGAGCGCCGCCAGATCGTGGCTGCCCGCCGCGAACACGAAGGTGAGCACGCTGTTGGCGCTGCCCGCGGCGATCGCCGCGGCGGCTTCCGGCATTTCCGCCCAGGAGTGGAACGTGCGCACGGGGGTCCCCCTCACGGCCGTTTGACCTCGAGCAGGTCTTCCTCCCAATACTCGTTGACGCGCCGATCCAGCGTGCCGGCGCGCGATTGTTCGTAGGTTCGCAACTCGACACGGCGAATCTTGCCCGAGATGGTCTTGGGCAGATCCGCGAACTCCAGGCGCCGGATGCGCTTGAAGGGCGAGACGCGATCGCGCACGTGCTCCAGGATGGAGCGCGCCGTGGTGGCATCCGCGACGGCGCCGGCCGCCAGCACCACGTAGGCCTTGGGCACCGACAGTCGCAGCGGATCCGGGCTCGGCACCACCGCCGCTTCGGCCACCGCGGCATGTTCGATCAGAACGCTCTCCAGCTCGAACGGGCTGATCCGGTAATCCGAGGACTTGAACACATCGTCCATACGGCCCACGTAGGTGAGGTAGCCGTCCTGGTCCCGGCTCGCGACGTCGCCGGTGTGGTAATAGCCGTCGCGCATGACCCGCGCGGTCATCTGCGGATCATCGAGGTATTCCTCCATGAGCCCGACCGGGCGGCGCGCGAGATCCAGGCAAACTTCGCCCTCCTCGCCCACCGTGCCGTCGGCGGCGATCAGCGCCACGGTGTAGCCCGGCAACGGCCGTCCCATCGAACCCGGCTTCAGCCGCTGGTGCGGGGGATTGCCGATCTGGGCGGTGGTCTCGGTCTGGCCGAAACCATCGCGCACGGTGAGGCCCCAGGCCGCGCGCACTTGCTCGATGACCTCCGGATTGAGCGGCTCGCCCGCGCCCACCACTTCGCGCAGCACCACGGGCCAGCGGCGCAGATCCTCCTGAATCAGCATGCGCCACACGGTCGGCGGCGCGCAGAACGTGGTCACCCGGCAGCGAACCAGCTGATCGAGCAGCGCCGCGGCGCTGAAGCGCTCGAAATGATAGGCGAGCACCGTGGCCTCGGCGTTCCAGGGCGCGAACACGCAGGACCACGCATGCTTGGCCCAGCCGGGAGAGCTCAAGTTCAGGTGCACATCGCCCTTGCGCAGTCCGATCCAGTAAGCCGTCGAGAGATGGCCGACGGGGTAGCTCGAGTGCGTGTGCACCACCAGCTTGGGCTTGGCCGTGGTCCCGGACGTGAAATAGAGCAGGAGCGTTGCATCCGCCGGCGTGGGCGCGCCGGGAGCGAACTCGGGGTGCGCCGCCGTGCTCCCGGCATAATCGATCCAGCCGGAGGCGGCGCCGCTCGCGCCGGTTAGGCCCGCGCCCGGCCCGCCGCCGCCCACCGCAATTCGGATGGGCGCGGCCGCGAGTCCGGCGAAGCGCTCGGTGAGCGCCGCTTCGGCGACGATCGCACGGACACGCCCGCGCTCCAGGCGATCCTCGAGATCCGCCCGCTGCAGCAGCGTGGTCGCCGGAATGATCACCGCGCGCAGCTTCATGGCGGCGAGCACGGTCTCCCATAGCGGCACCACGTTGCCCAGCATGACGAGCACGCGATCGCCGGGCCTCACGCCCTGCTGCGCGAGAAAATTCGCGACTTGATTGGAGCGGCGGGCGAGGCCCGCGAAGCTCACCGATTGATCGCCGCCCGCATCGTCCACCACGCGCAGCGCCGGCCGCTCGTTGCCGGCCGCGATCCGGTCGAAGTACTGCGTCGCCCAGTTGAAGTCCGGCGCCGACCAGTGAAACGCCTCGCGGGCGCGATCCAGGGGAACATCCCCGTGCAACAGCCGATCGCGCAATTCGATGAATGTCCTGCCGCTGTCCAACGGATGACCCCCCATTGAGCCAGACCACGGGGTACATCATGCCAGCGCAGGACGGCGGAACCACCCCCCTTCGGCATGATTGACGCGCGCCGGCGCGGGGACTAGAAGCGCAAGAGATCGGCCGTCGGGCGCAACGCGCGGTCCGCCGTGCCGCCGCCGGGCAGCGCGTGGATCGAGCGGCGATAGTCGAGCGGCGTGCAGCCCAGCATGCGGCGAAACGCCCGAATGAAGGCGCTTTCCTCTGAAAATCCCACCAGATAGGTGATCTCGGCGAGCGAATAGCCGGTGGTTGCCAGCAGCCGGGTGGCCAGCCCGAACCGGGCCCTGTCCACGATCTCGCTGAAGCGCAGCCGGTGGGCCGCCAGCTGCCGCTGCAGAGCGCGCGGCGTCAATTGCATCGCGGCCGCGGTCTCGGCGAGCGAGGGCGGCCCGCTCGCGAGTCGCGGCAAGAGGGCCGACTCGATTCGCTGGGCAAGGCTGCCTTCCAGCCGCGACTGTTCCTGCAGGAGCCGCAGGTTCTGCTCGATGATGACGTAGAGGCGCTTGTCGGAGGACTGAATCGGCTGATCGAGCACCGCACGCTCGAAAATGATCTGGTTCGTGGCGCTGCCGAACAGGGGTTGCGAGCCGAAGACCCTCTCGTACTCGGCGAGAAGCGCCTCAGGCGGCTGCGCCGGCTGCAGGTGCACGGCCTGCGGGCACCACGCCAACCCCAGGATCTTGCGCAGCAGGAACACGTTGAATGCGGTCGACATGTCGCAGTCGTGGCGCGACAGCGGCAGGGCGCAGGGGCTGACGCGGTACAGCACGTGCGCATGCGCGCCGTCGACAATGAGTTCGCCGGCGTCGCAGTCCTGGAATATCCCTCCGTAGCGCATCAGCGTGCGCAGCGCCGCGCCGACGTTGTCGGAGGACAGCAGCGCAAAGCCGAGGAGCCCCAGATCGCAGAAATCGAAGTCCTCCCACACGTGCAGCCCGAAGTGCGCGTCGCCCACCGACAGGGCGGCGGCATCCAGGAAGGCGAAGAAATCGCCCAGGGGGACCCGCGTGCGTCCGGCGTCGATGTCCTCGCTCTCCCATCCGAACCGGGCGTACAGCGGCCGGGGATCGCCGCCGCGACGGGCCAGGTAACGGCCGGACGGCGCGACGAGGCTCGCGTGGATCGTGGGCTTCGAGCCCCGCAGAACGGGTTGCATGGACATTGGATGCCGAATTTCCGGTGTCGCGCGTCAATACGGCGCATCGCCATCGCAATATATTGATTTACCCAGTGTTCAACAATGGCGACGAATAAAGGGATGACCATGAACCGATCAACGCGGATCGCCGGCCTGCACGACTACACGGCCTATGCGCGCTCCGAAGCCGCGGACACCGACCGCGGCGCGCCGAGCTACGAACTCGGCGCCGCGGTGGGCGGCCCGATCTCCGACGGCACGCTCGGATTCCGGCTGAGCGCCTCCTACCGCCGGGACGGCGGCTGGGTCGACCGGGTGAACGCCGACACCGGCGCCATCGTCACGCCGAATTCCAACTGGCAGGAAACCTACGTCCTGCGCGGGGCCGTGGCGTACGCACCCAACGCCTCGCTCACCATCACCCCGTCGGTCTACTTCCAGGAGCTCTACCTCAACGACACGTCGGATTCCTGGAGCACGTTGTCGAATGTCTTCGACGGGATCTTCCGCAACGGCAACCGGCTGAACAACACGAGCAGCGACCCGTTCATCCTGCCGGCGGTCAAGGCCGACTGGAACCTCGGTTCGGTGCGGCTGGTGACCAACACCGCGTACCTGTCGCGCGACCAGCATGCACGGACCGACTACACGAGCTTCGACAACATCATCTACACGGGCAATCCCTACGCACCCGCGGGCAGCGTCGCCCCCGGCGACTTCACCGACGTGCAGAACAACTTCGTCCAGGAAGTGCGTCTGCAGCCAACGGCGGCGGACTCGAAGCTCAACTGGGTCACCGGTCTTTTCTACGGCCACCAGCGCGAGAACACCACGCAGATCGACTACGACCCAAATCTGCGCAACAACGTGATCGCCGAGACCGGCCAGGACCTGGTCGGCCCGCTCCTGCCCGGCGGCTTCTCCTACCGCCAGTCGCCGTTCCAGGCGACGGACATCCAGTACGCCCTGTTCGGTCAGGCGGACTACGAGGTAGTGTCCGGCCTCAAGCTCACGGCGGGGCTGCGCGTCGCCCGGGTGGACTTCCAGGGCAAGGCGTTCTACGAATATCCGGCGGCCCTCGGGCCGCCGGTCAACTCCAACTCCTCGTCCAGCGAAACCCCGGTGACGCCGCGCGTGGGCTTGAGCTATCAGCCCGACCACGACAACCTGTTCTACGCCACCGCGTCCAAGGGCTACCGCATCGGCGGCATCAACACCCAGCTGCCCGCCATCTGCGGCGCGGAGTTGAGCGCCCTCGGATATCCCAACGGCTCGCCGCCGCGCTACGCTTCGGACCACGTCTGGAGCTACGAGCTGGGCACCAAGAACACCCTGTGGGAGAAGCGCCTGCAGATCGATGCGAGCATCTACTGGATCGACTGGGATAACATTCAGCAGAACTTCTACCTGCCGGCCTGCGGCTTCGAGTTCACGGCCAATCTCGGCAAAGCCGTCAGCAAGGGCGGGGACATCGACATGCACGCGCGTCTCACGGACGATCTCACGGCCGGACTCACTCTCGGCTACTCGGACGCGGCCTACACCGAGACGATTCCCGGAGCCTCGGCCAACGTCATCAGCGCGGGCGACCACCTGCCCGCCCCACCGTGGACCATCGCCGCGTCGGCCGAGTACGTGTTCAGCGAAATGGGCCAGCGCAAGCCCTACCTGCGGCTGGACTACCAGGAATCCACGGCGCAGCGCAGCCCGACCCAGGTACAGGATGCCGCCAACGTCATCTACGACCCGAACATCCCGCTGCAGCCCACCACCCGCTCGCTCGCCGGGCGCGCCGGCCTGCGCTTCAACGGCTTCGACATCTCCTTGTTCGGCAACAACCTGACCAACAGCCACCCGCTGCTGTACCGCTCGCACGATCTGGTGAGCTCGCCGCTCTACTTCGACTACAGCGTGCGGCCGCGGACCATCGGCGTGACGGCGACCTATCATTATTGAGCCGCCCATGGAGAGCGCGCATTAGCCCGCCCCTCGAGCGGCGGCTGGACCGGGCGGGCACCATCGCGGCCGCGGTAGCGCTCAGCGTCATCGCCATGGCGAGCTTCCTGGTGCTGCCGCTGCTGGTCGACGGCGCGATGCAGAGCCTGCATTACTCGGACCAGCAGGTGGGCGTGCTCTCCTCGCTGGTGAGCGTGGGAGTCACGGTGAGCGCCGTCGTCGCCGGCTTCTGGGTGCGCCGGGTGTCGTGGCGCCTCGCCGCGTCGGTCGCGCTGCTCGGCGTGCTCGCGAGCGCGGCCGTGTCCATGGCGTTCAAGAATCCCTGGCCCTTCCTGACCGCGCAGTGTCTCGGCGGATTCTTCGGCGGGTCGCTGTATTCGCTGGCCCTCACCGTGCTCGCCGACGGCAGCCGCCCGGACCGCAGCTTCGGGTTCTCGGTGGCGGCCCAGGTCGCCTTCCAGGTGGCGGGGCTCCTGGCCGGCCCCTCGCTCCTGCGCTACCGCGGCATCGACGCGGTCCTGGGTCTGTTCGCCGCGCTCGCGATCACGGGTCTCGCGCTGGCCGCCGCGCTCCCGCCGCACGGCCGCGTGCCCGACGCCACGGGTCCGGGGCGCCGGCTGCTGACGCTGCCGGTGGCGTTCGCCCTGGCCGGCTGCTTCCTGTTCTTCTTCAACGTGAATTGCTATTGGACCTACATCGGTCCGATCGGCACGGCGGCGGGGCTGAGCGAGCGGACCATCGCGAACGATCTGGCCGTGGGCGTCGCGGTCGGCATCGCCGGCGCGCTGCTGGCCTCCTGGTGGGGAGAACGCTACGGGAGAGCGCGGCCGATCGGGATCAGCGCGCTGCTCATCGTCGCGGCCGTGCTGATGCTCCCCTACGCGTCGCGGTCAAGCGCGTACCTGCTGTCCGCCGGCATCTATAATTTCGCCTGGAACCTGTCGCTCTCCTACCAGTACGCGGCGGTCAACGCCGTGGACGACACCGGACGCGGCATCGCCATTGCGCCGGCCTTTCACGGAGGCGGCGCGGCGGCCGGGCCCGCGGTCGCCGCGTTCCTGATGCGGGGAAGCGACTACCAGGTCGTGTACTGGTTGAGCTCGGCGGCGGTCCTGCTGAGCTGCGGCGCCTTCGCGCTCTCGGCGGCCTGCCGCAAGGACCGCGCCGCCGGCCGGTGACCGATGGGATTCATCATCTTGCAGTCGAGGATTCGATGCCAATGACCAAATCGCGCGCACGGGATCTGGGTCTGCGCCTTCCCGGCACGCCCGGCCCGCTCAACGCCATCACCGACGTCCCGGGGGTGGAGGTGGGCTTCACGACGCTGCGCTCCGGGGGCGGCGGCAGCGGGCCGCAGATCTGCACCGGCGTGACCGCGGTTCTGCCGCGCGGCCACCATCCGGTGCCGCTGCCCGTGTGGGCCGGGCAGTTCGACCTGAACGGCAACGGCGAAATGACCGGCATCCACTGGGTGCGGGACGCCGGTTATTTTCAAGGGCCGATCTGCCTCACCAACACCCATTCGGTCGGCATCGTGCATCACGCCGCGGTGGGCTGGATGATCGACACCTATGCGGACGCCTTCCGCCGCGCCCATGGCTGGGCCATACCCATCGTCGCCGAGACCTACGACGGGACCACCAACGACATCTGCGGGCGCCACGTCACGGAGCAGCACGCGCTGGCAGCCCTCGACGCCGCGCGCGGCGGCCCTGTGGCCGAGGGCAACGTCGGCGGCGGGACGGGCATGCAGACCTACGAGTTCAAGGGGGGCACGGGCACGAGCTCGCGCCGCTTCGAGATCGAGGGCCATGCCCACACCCTGGGCGTCCTGGTGCAGTCGAACTTCGGGGTGCGCCACGAGCTCGCCATCCTGGGCACGCCCGTGGGACGTCATCTGCGCGAGAACCTGCTGTTCTCGGACCGGGACCTGCCGGAGAGCGGGTCGATCATCGTGCTGATCGGCACCGACGCGCCCCTGTCGCCGCTGCAGCTGCAGCGCCTGGCGAAGCGCGGCGCCCTCGGGCTCGGGCGCACCGGCACCAGCGGCGGGCATTACTCCGGCGATCTCGTGCTCGCCTTCTCGGTCGCGAATCCGATGTATCTGCCCTGCATCGGCGAGCCTCAGCCTTACGGCTTCGAGGCACTGTGGCTGAACGACGCGCACTGCGACGCGGTGTACGCGCCCACCGTGCAGGCCATCGAGGAAGCGATCATCAACGCCCTGCTCGCCGCGGAGACGGTGCCCACGGTGAAGCCGCCGGGCCTCGTGCTGCAGGCGATCAATCACCATGAACTGCTGGCGGTGATGCGCCGGCACGGCCCTCCCGGAGCGCTACAGCCATGAAACACCGCATTCCCGGTCTCGCGTGGATCCTCGCCGCGCTCCTGGCGCACGCAGCGGGCGCCGCGGCCGACAAGCCCCGCGCGCGCGATCTCGGCGTGCCCTTCGACGGCGCACCCGGAGCCCTGAACGCGATCACCGACGTGCCCGGCGTGACGGTCGGATTCACCACCCTGATCGAGGGCGAACCGCCGCTCAAGGAGGGCGCCGGACCGATTCGGACGGGCGTGACGGCCATTCTGCCGCGCGGCAATTCGTCCTATGCCGATCCGGTCTTTGCGGGATGGTTTCGCATGAACGGCAACGGCGAGATGACCGGCACGACGTGGCTGGAGGAAAGCGGGCTCCTGGCGGGCCCCATCATGATCACCAACACGCACAGCGTGGGCGTGGTCCGCGACGCCGTGATCGACTGGCTGCGCGCCCGCGATCAGCTGAAGGACGGCAACTATCCCTGGGCCCTGCCGGTGGTTGCCGAAACCTGGGACGGCGCGCTCAACGATCTCAACGGATTTCACGTGCATCCCGAGCACGTGTTCGCGGCTCTCGATTCGGCCGCATCGGGCAAGGTCCCGGAGGGCAACGTCGGCGGCGGCACCGGCATGGTCTGTTACCAGTTCAAGGGAGGCACCGGCACCTCGTCGCGGGTGCTGCCGGCGCAGTACGGCGGATACACCGTGGGCGTGCTGGTGCAATGCAACTGCGGCGGGCACGACGAGCTGCGCGTCGCGGGCGTTCCGGTGGGGCGTGAAATCGAGCGCATCAACGTGTGGGCAAACGTGGACTCGCCCACCCGCGATGCCGCCATGGGCTCGATCATCATCGCGGTCGCCACCGACGCCCCGCTCCTGCCGACCCAGCTGCGACGCATGGCGCGCCGCGCCGCCATCGGCCTCGCGCGCACCGGCACCACCGTGAGCGACGGCGATGGCGACATCTTCGTGGCCTTCTCGACGGCCAACGGCGGCGCCGAAAAAGACGCCGGCTACGCCGCCCCGTTCAGCGTGCGCCACGCCGAGTTCGTGCCGAACGACTACATCGACCCGCTGTTCGCGGCGACGGTGCAGGCCACCGAGGAGGCGATCATCAACGCCATGGTCGCGGCCGACACCATGACCCTGCTGGACGGCCGGCCCTTGATCGCGCTTCCGCACGATCAGCTGCGGGCGCTCTTGAAGAAATACCATCGATTGCAGCCCGAGGAATCCTCCAAGGCGGCGCGACGGCCATGAACGGAAACGCCGGCACGCGGCCGGCGCGAGATCTGGCTTTTATCGGGGCGTGGGCGCACTCTAAAGGTGCGGGCACGGAGCGCGGCCGGCGGGCGTCGCCCGGTCTGCGCCATTCGCAGCAATGACCGATCACGCACGATCAACACCCCTATTAAGAACAAGGAGCCGATCATGGCGATGTACATGTTGATGGCGAAATACTCCGCGGCGGCGCTCAAGGGAATCATCGAAAAGAGCAGCGACCGCGAAGCCGTTGCGCGGCAGGCGATCGAGGCGGCCGGCGGCAAGTTGCATGGGTTCTACGGGATGTTCGGGCAGGAGTACGGCCTGGCGATGATCATCGAGGCGCCGGGTCACGCCGAATACATCGGCGGCCTCATGCCGGCCATCGGCGCGGGCACCTTCGAATCGTACAAGACCATTCCGCTGTATACCTTCGCCGACGTCGGCAAAGCCATTGCCATCTCCAAGAAGGTCGCCGCGGTCTACAAACCGCCGATGGGCTGACGGCGCGCCCTGCGCCGCGCGCATGAGGCGTTTGCCACTGGCCTGAACTCTCAGGTAGGCTCGGTGTTGCCTTGAATTCGTCACACAACGTTGGGGATGCGCACATGAAATTGAACCTCCTGCCCCGGGCCCGGCATTCCGCGCAGCATCGAATCTCGCCGCGCACGCGCGCGGCCGGCGCCCTGGGATGCGCGGGCCTGGCGCTCGCGGTGGGCGGCGCCCTGGCGGCCACTGCGAATTCGGACGACACCGGCCTCGCCGAGATCACCGTGACGGCCGAGAAGTACAACTCGACCATCCAGAACACGCCCATCAGCATGTCGGCCGTCAGCGGCGATCAGCTGACGGCCGCGGGGATCACCTCGGTCGAGGACGTGGCCCGCGACGTCCCCGGCCTCTCCATGCGATCCGCGGGGCCGGGCCTCACGGAGTTCGAGGCGCGCGGTCTCGCTTCCAACGGCGGCGCCGCCCCCACCGTGGGCTTCTACCTCGACGAAGTGCCGCTGTCCCCGCCGGCGCTGTCGCAATCCGGCAAGGTCGTGATCGATCCCAACCTCTACGACATCAGCCGCGTCGAGGTGCTGCGCGGTCCGCAGGGCACGCTCTACGGCTCGGGATCCATGGGCGGCACGGTGAAGGTCGTCACCAACCAGCCCAAGCTCGGCACCTACGAAGGCTCCTTCCAGGGGACGCTGTCCGACACCGAGGGCGGCAGCGGCAACGGCAGCGGCAATTTCATGCTCAACGTTCCATTCGGCGACATGCTCGCTCTGCGGGTGGTCGGCACCGACACCTACCGCAGCGGCTGGATCGACCGGGTGGTGATCGCACCCTTCCCGCAGGATTCCGGCAGCACCCGCGGCAACGTCCTGGCCGCCCCGGTCCAAGAGGTCGTGCACGACGTCAACACCGAAAACCTGTACGGCGCCCGCGCCAGCCTGCTGTTCCAGCCCAACAGCGACTTCTCGGTCACCGCGAGCGCGCTCTACCAGCGCCTGGTCCTGGGCGGCTACGACAACTTCGATTCGCCGCCGGGAGCCGGCTACCTCGCGCACTACGAGGCGTTCAACATTCCGGAGCCGGTGAAGGACACGGTGCACGTGTACAGCGTCACCGCGGTCGCGAACCTGGGCTTCGCCGACCTCACCAGCGCCACCTCGTACTGGGATCGCCTGGAGAGCCAGACCCAGGATGCCTCCGAGTCGGCATCCATCGCGAACGGCGTGTTCCCCTACGTCAATACGCCGTTCTCCGAGACCGATCCGTCGAACCAGTTCAGCGAGGAGATCCGGCTCACCTCGCGCGGCGACGACCGCCTGCACTGGGTGGGCGGCGCCTTCTACAGCAAGCTCTATTCGATCTGGGAGGAATACGGCCAGAATGCGGTCTACGTCCAGCCCGGCAGTCCCAATGGCGTGCTGTTCGATACCGACAATCGCTACAAGATCGAGCAGACCGCGCTGTTCGCCGACGGCTCGTTCAAGATCACGGACCAGTGGAAGCTCGAGGCGGGTCTGCGCTGGTATCGCTATCAGAGCTCGCAGCTGCAACAGGAGTGGGGCTGGGACACGGTCACGGCCGCGCCGGCCCCGTCGAACCGGACGGCCGCTTCCGACAGCGGATTCAACCCGCGCGTCGATCTTTCCTACAGCCCGACCTCCGACCTGACGACCTATATTTCCGCCTCCAAGGGATTCCGTCCCGGCGGCGCGAACATCATCGTGCCGCCGCCGAACACGCCGCCGCTTTACTGCACGGCGGGCGCCGGACCCTCGTTCGGCCCGGACAGCGTCTGGGACTACGAAGTGGGGGAGAAGGCGCGCCTGTTCGACAACTGGCTCACGGTGAACAGCGACTTCTACTACATCAAGTGGACCGGCGTGCAGCAGACGCTGCTGCTCGCCTGCGGCTATGAGTACGAGGCGAATGCCGGCAATGGCCGCTCGTTCGGGCCGGAGATCGAAATCAACGCCAAGCTGTCCGACAACTGGCAAATCTCGCTGTCCGGCTCCTACACCGATGCCCGCGTGACGCATCCCGATGCGCTGTTCCTGACCTTCCTGACGAGCGCCGCGCCGACGCCCGGCGGCGGCCAGTTCTGCGCCACCACGTCCGGCTGCACCGCGCCCATTCTCAATGTGCCGAAGGATGAGGCGAGCTTCGCCTTGCTGTACTCAACCCCGGTCATGCAGAACTATCAGCTCACCGGGCGTCTGTCGGCAACCTATACCGGATCGTCCTTCGACGAGGCCTACGATTTCGGGATTCCACTGCCCTCCTACACCATCGCCGCCGCGCGCATGGGGTTGTCCGGCGACAAATGGTCGGTTGCCCTGTTCGTCGACAACCTGACCAACAAGGTCGCCGAGATGACGGCCAACAACACGAGCTTCCAGTACAACGTCGCGAGCCTGGTGCGTTACACCACCAACCAGCCGCGCACCTTCGGCACGCAGGTCAACTACAAGTTTTGACGCAGCCCCCTCGGCGTCACGCGATGCCGAGGGTCATGATCCCATCGCACACCCCTGCGTTATGGGGCATCATGCGTGCCATATGTCCCTACAGGAACCTCTGGCGGGTGACCATTCGACCGAGCGGGACATTGCAGGTGATTCGCCCGCGGGAATCATCCAACCGTGGGTCGAGAAGCTCCTGGGGCACGCCTTCGACGCGATGCTCGTCGTCGATCGCCACGCGAGCATCCTTGGAGCCAACGGATTGGCGCTACAGCTGTTGGGCCGTACTCTCGATGAGGTCGTCGGCCGCAAGGCGCGCGACTTCATCGGCGAACGCCCGCAGATCGACGGGGATCAGCCGGCGCATTGGGTGATTCGACCGGACGAGTCGCGCCTCGGCGTCAGTCTGCGGCGATGCACGGGCATCGTGCCGCACGCGCAGTTCTGGCTGCTGAGAGAAGCGACCCCCGAGCCCGCTCTGAAGGCGGAACTCGAGCGTGAGTCCCGGCTGCTGAACGAATCGCAGGAGGTGGGCCGCAGCGGATCCTGGGAACTGGACATGGAGACCGGCATCCTGCGGTGGACGCTCGGCCTGTGCAGACTCCTGGAAGTCGCCGACACGGCCACGACGATGGCGATCGAGCAGACCTTCCGCTACTACTCCAAGGCCAGCGAAAAAATCGTGCGCGAAGCCTTCGAGGCCACGCTCACCCGCGGCGTCCCCTATGACCTGGAGCTCGAAGCCGTCACGGCCCGGGGCAAGCACCTGTGGATTCGCGAGGTGTGCCGCGCCCGCTTTCGCGACGGCAAGCTCGTGTCGCTGATCGGCGTCCTGCAGGACATCACGGAGAGGCGCCGCCTCAGCGAGTACCTGGCGCGCATTGCCGACGAGGAGCGCACCCGCCTCGGCGCCGATCTGCACGACGGGCTGGGACAGGAGCTGACCGGGTTCTCCCTGTTGTTGCACGCCCTGGCGACGCGCGCCAAAAGCGAGAGTCCGTCCCTGTGGCCCGAACTGCGCCATTTGAGTCAAATGGCCGGTGCGGCGGTCGCCTCCGTGCGCGACATTGCGCACGGCATGTTGCCCATTGCGCTGGGACACGGAGACTTGAAGAGCGCCATCAGGGCGCTCGCCAACACCACGCGCCGCACGCTCGAAGTGCGCGTCACGACGCGCTACCAGTGCCACAACGTCCGTCCGTCCACCGGCCGAAACGCGGAACAACTCTATCGCATCGCCCAGGAGGCGGTCACGAACGCGGTCAAGCACGGCCGCGCGCGCCGTATTTCGATCGCGGTTTCCGAAGACCTGGAGCAGACGTCCATCGTGGTCGCCGATGACGGAATGGGATTCGACGGCATTGCGGCACCGAGAGGCATGGGCTTGCAGATCATGCATCACCGCGCGCGCGTGCTGGGCGGCCTCATCGACATACAGCGCTCCAAATTGGGCGGCATGCAGGTGACTGCCGTCGTGCCGAGCCATGCGGGGGATCGCGGGATCTGATGCCGCCGCCGATGAAGCCCACGCCCAGGGGCGGCGGCGTGGATTTCCGGTCCCCCATCAACGCCCCAGGTTCTCGCGGAACAGCCGGTCGATGCGCTTGTACTCGTCCAGCCAGGAATCCGGATTCGTGAAACCATGCCGGTCCAGCGGAAAGGGCGCCAGGGCGAAGCGATCCTTGTGCAGTTCGATGAGCCGCTGGTAGAGCCGCATCGAGTCCTCGAACAGCACGTTGTCGTCGATCACGCCGTGGCAGATCAACAAGGCGTCCCTGAGGCCGGCCGCGAACTCGATGGGCGATGAGCGCCGGTAGGCGATGGGGTCGACCTGCGGGTCGTTCAGGATATCGGAGGCATAGTCGTCGTAGTACTGCGTCCAGTCGGTCACGGGGCGCAGCGCCGCACCGGCGGCGAATTCTCCGGGGGCGCGGAACAGCGCCATCAGGGTCATGAAGCCGCCGTACGAACCGCCGTACAGCCCGACGCGATGGGGATCCACGGCGGCATGCTCCACCAGCCATTGCTTCCCGTCGAGCAGGTCCTCGAGTTCCGGATGGCCCATCTGACGGTAGATCGCCGTCCGCCAATCGCGGCCATACCCCTGGGAGGCGCGGTAATCCAGGTCGATCACCACGTAGCCCCGCTGCACCAGCAGGTTGTTGTACATCTGTTCACGGAAGTAGTACGGAAACCGCAGGTGCACATCTTGGGTATATCCGGCGCCGTGGACGAACACCACGGCCGGCCGCGACCCGCCCGCGCCCGCACCGGCCCCGTACACCTTGGCGTAGATGGCGCCGCTCGCGTGCGACGAGGGAACCTGGACGATCTGCGGTGCGATCCAGGACAGCGATCGATAGGCGGGCGTCCGCGTGTCCGTCAGTTCGTGAGGCGCCTGCGCACCGTCCGCGCGGACCACCGCGATCTGCGACGGAAGGTAGCTCGACGAGTGGGTCACCAGCAATCGCCGCGCGTCGCGCGCGAGACTGAAGCTCGCCACGCCCCCGAGCCGGGTCACCCGCGCCAGCGGGCCGCCGGCGCTCGGCACCCGGTACACGTCGTAGGCATAGGGCGCCTCGGCATTGGCCAGCACATAGAACCACCGCCCGTCCTGCGACAAGGTGGAATTCGAGATCTCGAAGCGTCCCTCGGTGAGCGCACGCGGCGCGGCACCCGGTGCCTTGATGTATAGGTGAGAGAATCCCGATTCCTCGGACTCGTACCACAGCGTTCTGGCATCGTTCAGCCAGCCGAACCCGTTGAAAGTCCAGCCGATCCACGCCGCATCGGTGAGGCGATGCTGCGGAACCAGCGCGTAGCGCCCGAAATCGACCGTCGCCAGCCAGCGGTCCTTGTTGTCGATGGAGCGCACTTGAACGGCGAGCTGCCGCCCGTCGCGGCTCCAGGTCACGGCGCCGGCGCCGCCGTCCGGATCGACCGGCTTGAACATCACGCCGCGCGGCTTCGCGGGGCCCTCGCTCGGGTGCTGCCCATCCCGGGACTCGTTCGGCGGGACCTTCTCGCCGGGGTCGGCGGCATCGCCCGCGCCGGAGGTCGAGCCCGTGCCGGAGGTCGAGCCTGCGGCGGCCGGTCCCGGGCCGGCAGCGGCGGCTGCCAGGAGCGGGGCGTTTTCCTCGCGAATCCCCTGCAAAGGATCGTCGTGGATGCCGGGCAGCCCATCGACGGACAAGGGATGAATGGTGTGATCCTTGAGATTGAGCAGCAGCAGCGACTGCCGTGCCGGCGGATTGCGGCCCACGCGCACGTGCTCCTTGTCGAACTCCTCGTAGCCCGATTCCGTCACGTAGCGGGTGAGCTTGCCCTCGACTCCCACGGCGGCGGACTTCGGTATGGTCACGACGGCCAGCCAGTTCGCATCCGGCGACAACGACGTGTTCAAGATCGCCACCTCGTCGCCGAGGTAGAAGGGAGCGGCGGAGCGCGTCGCATCGTTGTTCTGCAGATCGAGGTCATGCAGCCGCAGCGCTTCCTTGTCGTCGTGCGCCTTCTTCAGCGTCGAGAAGACCCGCAATTGCAGGTCCCGCAAGTCGTCGGGTTTGGGCGCTGCGCCGGGATCCTTCTCGAGCTTGAGGATCGCGGCCGGCGCCGTGACGGCGCTGCGCGGGTCGTACACATACCAATCGTTCTCCACGCGGAAGCTCAAGCGGCCGTCGGGTGCGAATTGCGGGGCGGATTCCTGCTGCGGGGTTCGGGTGACCTGGGTCAATCGGCCGCTGCCCACGTCGCGCAGGAACACATCGCCGTTGCGCACGAAGGCGGCGTGCCGCCCGTCGCGATCGTAGACCGGCGGGCCGTCCGCCTGCGCCATCGCGTCCGCGCCCACCACTTGATCGCGGCCGCTCGCGATCTCGACGCGGCGCAGGTCGACGATGGGCGAAGCCGGCCGCTTCAGCGAATAGTAGACGGACCGCTCGTCCACGGACCAGTAGGCATCTTCGACCGGCGCCCCGATCCAATCCGGGTCGGCCATGATCTGCTCGATGGTCAACGGTGCGGCCGGCTGCGGCTGGGCATCGGCTCCCGCGGCGCGCGCCGCCGGCGCGGGCAGGCACGCCGCCAGGATCGCGAGGTACGCGCCCGCGACGGCGCGGCCTCCGTTGACACACTTCAGCATTCGAAACTCCTCAATTCACGAATAATCGGGCAGCGGCGCGCTCGCGAGCCGGGGACGCAATTTCAGCAGGCCCCAGGAACACGCCACCCAGAGCAGCGCGACGTAAGGCCACAAGTCATTGGGGAAGTCCGGCACCGGATAGATGTTGCGGTACAAGACCCACAGCAGGAGCAGCGGTCCCATCGTGCATACGGCGGACCAGATCCGCCTGCGTTCGCGCAACGACTCGACCATTTCGGCCACGCCGACGCTGATGTAGACGAAGATCAGCGCGAGGACCCCGATGGTGCTGGCGTAGGCGTAGTAATTCCCGGCGCCCGTGAACGGCGCCCACATCAGGAACGGCAGGAGGATCAGCGCCGTCGAACACGAGAGCGCGGGTGCGGGCGTGCCGTGCACCGGGTGCACGGCGCCCATCGCAGGCGCGAGACCGCCGCGGCCCAGCGCGAACAGCACGCGACCCGCGGCGGCCAGCGGCCCGAGCAAGCCGGAGAAGCAGCTGGCGGCGGCCGCGAGATCCAGCGCGATGGCGAGCCGCGGCGAGGCATAGCGCAGCGCCAGGTCGTTGAGCGGCGCTTCGGCCTTCCCCAGGGCCTTGAGCCCCCCCGGGCCGAAGCCGATCACCTCGCAGTACGCGACGAAGGTGAAGAAGGCGCCGGAAACCAAGACCGTGAACAGCAGCGCGATGGGAATGTTGCGCCGGGGATTGCGCGTCTCTTCCCCCAGGGTGGCGGCGCCCTCGAAGCCGCCGAACGACAGCACGCAAAAGACCATCCCGAATCCTAAGGCCGGCCAGCCGCCGTAGGCCGCGGAGGGGCGGAAACTCGCGGCGGTCTCGGCGGCGCTCGGATGCGTCTGCAGCAGAATGCTCACGCATAGCACCAGAATGCCGGCCATGGCGGCCGCCTCCATGCCCAGCATCAACCGGCCCGCGAGGCGCATGTCGCGAAACGCCAGCCACCAGGCCACGGCGATCGACGTGCCGCCGACCGTGAGCCACCCGGCGCCGATGTCGATGGAAAAGCCCCTGAGCGCGGCGGCGGTGAAGCTGCCGACCAGCGCCGCCTGCGCCGTGGCGAACCCCAGGTAGGTGAGCAGCAGGGTCCAGCCGGCGACGAAACCCGCGCGGCTGCCGAAGGTGTGCGAGATGTACGCGTACGCGGATCCCGCGTGCGCGACGCGGTGCGTGAAGGCGATGAACGACAGGGCGACCAGGACCATGGCGACCGTGCCGATGGCGAACGCGAGCGGCGCGGCGGCGCCCGCCGCCTGCACGACCAGGGTCACGTTGAACGCCGCCGTCACGGTGGGGCAGATGATCGACACCGACATGCCGACGGCTTCGGGCAGGCTCAACCGCTGGACCAGGTTTCCCATCGCGGAGCCGCCCTGCCGATCGAGCGGCCGGTTCACCGGGTCCCGGTCAGGCGGGCGATCTCCTGAAGCAGCGCCTCGGTGGTGATCTGCCGGCAATAGCCGCGATTGTTGCGCAAGGACCAGTCGTGGCGCTCCGCGGACTGCGTCGCGCAGGCATCGGTGGGCACGGTCACGAGGTACCCCAGGTCGCAGGCATCGCGCACCGCCGAGTCGATGCATTGGTCGGTGAGCACGCCCGCGATGATCAAGGACCTCGTGCCGAGATTGCGCAGCACGTAGTCGAGGTTGGTCGAGATGAACACCGACGAGGAGGTCTTGGGAAACACCATTTCATCGCCGGTGGGCGCGAGTTCGTCGACCATGTGCGCGTCCGGGGAGCCCTTCGGCACGTGGAATCCCGTGATCTTGTAATCGAGCGACCGGTCGCGGCCGTCCGCGGTGAGGCTCTCGACGACGGTGTAGAGCACCTCGATGCGCGCGCGGCGGCAGGCCTGCTGCAGCCGAACCAGGTTCGGCAGGGCGCTGTCCTTGAAGGTGCGGAAGAAATAGCCGTAGCGCGCCTCCTTGTCGGCCGCGCCGATGCCGGCGTATTCGGCGCCGTCCCAGGTGCAGTTGTACTTCTGCACGTCGACGATGAGAAGCGCCGCCCGGGCGGGGTCGATGGGTACTTCCCGGCTCAATGGCTGCATCACGCCCTCCCTCGCAATTGCCGTTCGGCGGCCTCGAGCACGCGCCGCAGGCGCTGCGCCCAGTCCTCCTGTCCGCGATCCTCGACGATGAGATCCTGGCGGATCTCGATCTCGACGTGCAGCAGCCCGCGCGCCTCGCCGTGGCGCGGGACGCTGTAGTCGGTGTCGTCGCTGACGAAGTACGGCTCGTTGTCGCCGACGATGAGCCCGGGCTCGGCGCGCAGCACATCGAGCACCGCGCCGGCGAAACGGCGGTCGCGGTTGTACAGCACGGCGGCGTGCATGTGCCGCCGGCTGCCCTTGAACACGTCGGTCATGCTGTGCTGAGCGATCAGGATCGTCGGACGTCCCGCCGCCGCCCGGGCGTCGAGCAGCGCGCGGATGCGCGCGTGATACGGTTCGAAGATCTCGATGCGGCGGGCCGCCACCTCCTCGGCGCTCAAGTTCCGGTTGCCCGGAATCTCGATGTGCTCGCCCACCGCCGGGATGGAGGTGGCCACGCCGGGATCGCGATTGCAGTCGATCACCAGCCGCGAGTAATTCGACGCGACCAGCGGTGCATCGAGCGCGGCCGATAAATGCCGCGCCACCCCGAGTGCGCCCAAGTCCCAGGCAATGTGCCGGACCAGTTCGGACGCGGGCAGCCCCAGGTCGCCGAGGCGGCGCGGGATGCGCCGGCTGGCGTGATCGACCACGATCACGAAATCGGAGATGCCCTGCAGACGCTCTTCTATGTAGGGCGGCGGCTCGTCGGGCGCGAGCAGGCGGTACGGGGAGCCGGGAGCGCCGTGCGCGGACGGCCGGGCGCCCGCGGGCGCGTTGCCGGCCGGGCCTGTCTCAATAAACTTGGGCATAGCGGCGGCAGATCTCCGTTTCATCGACGTCTTCCAGGCTCGCGATCTCGGCGCGCTTGAAGCGCAGGTAGGCCGAGAGCACGTCCGCGCCCAGCCACTCGGCCGCGGGCCCGCAGGCTTCGAGGAGTTCGAGCGCGCTGCGCAACGACTCGGGCAGCGGCTGCGGCTTGTGCCGCTCGAGGCTCATGTCGCGGCGGATGCCCTCGAGACCCGCCTGCACCAGCACGGCGAGCGCGAGATAGGGACTCGCGGTGGCGTCGGCCACCCGAAACTCGACGTTGAACGCGCGCGCGCGCGCTGCCGCGTCGCCCCCCGCCGCCGGGCAGATCCGCAGCGCCGCGCCGCGGTCCAGCGCCCCGACGTCGCATTGCACGGGAGCCCAGCGATTGGGCCGCAGCCGGTAATACGAGGGAATCGACGGCGCGGTCACGGCGCAGAGCGCGGGCAGATAATGCAGGATGCCGGCGACGAATCGACTGCCCGCGGCCGACAGGCCCAGGGCGCGCCGCTCGTCGTAGAGGGCCGGCTGGTCGGCCTCGTCGAGGAAGCTCCAGTGAATGTGCGTGCCATTGCTGGCGGCGCTTGGGTTGGGCAGCGGCGTGAAGCTCACGCGCTGCCCGGAGCGGAAGGCCACGGCCTGCGCCAGTTCGCGCACTATCACCGCGTCGTCCGCGGCCCGCAGTCCCAGCGCCGGCGCCACCGTGACCTCGAATTGCTGCGCTCCATATTCGGACAGGAACGAGTCCGGCACCACGCCGGCCTGGCGCAGCGCGGCCAGCAGCATCTCGCCGAACGCCCCCTGCCGGCGGTAGGCATCGAGTTCATAGGGCTGTTGCGGAGCCGCGGGGACGCCGCTGTAGAGGAACTCCTGCTCGAACGCCGCCAGCAGCTTCAGGCCGGTCTCGGACTTCAGCCGCTCGATCGCCCGGCGCAGAATCTGGCGCGGGCAGTAGTCCCAGGGCAGCCCCTCGAGCGTCACGAGATCGCCCAGCAGGAAGTGCTCGGCGACGCTCCCCTCGAAGGGAACCAGCACGCGGGTCGCCGGATCGGGCACCAGGAACACTTCGCCCACCGTGCCGAACGGCGTCGTGTGAATGGGCCCGAAGGCGGAGAGGAACAGGTTGGTCGGGGCGAGGCCGACGCCGCGCTCCAAGCGCGCGGACAGGTCCGCCGCGGGAAAGCTCTTGCCGCGAAAATGTCCGGAGAAATCGCTGGTTCCGACGAAGACGATCTGTTCGCGCTGCATGCTTTGGCGTCCGCCCCCGGGTAGGATCCGGATCCTATATGGTAACTTAGACAGCTGGCCATGGGATTGGGGAAACGCGATGGACATACACGAATATCACGCTAAGGAATTGCTGGCGGGCTACGGCGTGCCGATTCAGCCCGGCAAGGTGGCCTTCAGCGCCGACCAGGCGTCCTTCATCGCATCGGAGCTCGGCGGCTGGCACTGGGCCGTCAAGGCGCAGATCCACTCCGGGGCCCGCGGCAAGGCGGGCGGCATCAAGCTGTGCAGGACCTACCACGAAGTTCACGACGCGGCGAAGGGCATGCTGGGCCGCCGGCTGGTGACCGCGCAGACGGGCCCGGAGGGCAAGATCGTGCAGCGGGTGTACGTCGAAGTCGCCGAGAAATTCGAGCGTGAACTGTATCTCGGCTTCGTGATGGACCGCAAGGCGGAACGCGTACGCCTCATCGCCTCGGCCCACGGCGGGATGGACATCGAGGAGATCGCGCGAACCTCGCCCGGCAGCATCCTGCAGGCCATCGTCGAGCCGGCCGTGGGGCTGCTGCCGTTCCAGGCCCGGGAAATCGCCTTCGGTCTCGGCCTCAATTTGAAGCAGGTCAGCCGGGCGGTCACCACCATCCTCGGAGCCTATCGCGCGTTCCGCGACCTGGACGCCAGCATGCTCGAGATCAATCCCCTGGTGGTGACCCGCGATGATCGCATCATCGCGCTGGACGCCAAGATGACCATCGACGACAACGCGCTGTTCCGACATTCGAACGTCGCCGAAATGCGCGACCTGTCGCAGGAAGACCCGCGCGAGGCCGAGGCCTCGCAGGACAACCTGAGCTACGTGGGGCTCGACGGCGACATCGGCTGCATCATCAACGGCGCCGGGCTCGCCATGGCCACCATGGACACCATCAAGTACGCCGGCGGCGAGCCCGCCAATTTCCTCGACGTCGGCGGCGGGGCCTCGCCCGAGCGCGTGGCCAAGGCATTCAAGCTGGTGCTCTCCGATGCGAACGTCAAGGTCATCCTGGTCAACATCTTCGCCGGCATCAACCGCTGCGACTGGGTGGCCCAGGGCGTGGTTCAGGCCGTGCGCGACATCGGCATCAAGGTGCCGCTGGTGGTGCGCCTGGCGGGAACCAACGAAGAGGAAGGGCGCAAGATCATCGCCGAGAGCGGCCTGCCCATCATCAGCGCCGAGACTCTCGCCGAGGCCGCCGAGCGCGCCGTGGCGGCCGCGGGCTCCCGGCACGTGCCCACGTAAGAGGACCTTAGAGCATGAGTATTCTGATCGACGAGAAGACCAAGGTCATCCTGCAGGGCTTCACCGGGGACAAAGCGACCTTCCATGCCCGCGAGATGATCGCGTACGGAACCCAGGTCGTGGGCGGAGTGACCCCCGGCAAGGGCGGCCAGACGCACCTCGGCCGGCCGGTGTTCAACACCGTGAAGGAAGCGGTCGCGGCCACCGGCGCCACCGCGAGCCTCGCGTTCGTCCCGCCCGCCTACGCCGCCGACTCGCTCATGGAAGCGGCGGATGCCGGGATCCGGCTGGTGTGCACCATCACCGACGGGATACCCGCCCAGGACATGATGAAGGTGAAGCGCTATCTCATGCGCTACCCGAAGGACCGCCGCACCATGGTGGTGGGCCCGAACTGCGCCGGCATCATCAGCGCCGGCAAGGCCATGCTCGGCATCATGCCGGGGCACATCTACCGGCGCGGCAACGTCGGCATCGTGTCGCGCTCCGGGACCCTGGGCTACGAGGCCGCCGCCCAGATGAACGCGCTGCGGATAGGCCAGACCACCAGCGTCGGCATCGGCGGCGATCCCATCAACGGCTCCTCGTTCCTCGACCATCTGATGTTGTTCGAACAGGATCCGGAAACCGAGGCCGTGGTAATGATCGGCGAGATCGGGGGGCCGCAGGAAGCGGAGGCCGCGCTCTGGGTCAAGGAGCACATGACCAAACCGGTCATCGGCTACGTGGCCGGGCTCACGGCGCCGAAGGGCCGGCGCATGGGCCATGCCGGAGCGATCATTTCCACCGCCGGCGACAGCGCGGCGGAGAAGGCCGAGATCATGAGGGAGTACGGGCTCACCGTTGCGCCCAGCGCCTCCGAGCTCGGATCCACGGTCGCCGCGGTGCTGCGCAAGCTGCCCGCGGCGCGGGGGGCGAGATCATGAGCTTCACGACCATCGAGCAGGCGCGGCCGCGGCTGCACCGCTCCGAGCTTGCCGTGCCGGGCACCGATCCGGCCCTGTTCCCGAAGGCCGCGCAGTCCAACGCGGACGTCATTTTCCTCGACTGCGAAGATGCGGTCGCGCCCGACGACAAGGAAAAGGCCCGCCGCAACATCATCCAGGGGCTCAACGAGCTGGACTGGGGCGCCAAGACCCTGATGGTGCGGATCAACGGGCTCGACACGCACTACATGTACCGGGATGTCGTGGACATCGTCGAGGCCTGCCCCCGGCTCGACATGCTGCTGATCCCCAAGGTCGGCGTGCCGCAGGACGTGTATGCCGTGGACATGCTGGTGACCCAGATCGAATCCGCCAAGAAGCGCGAGAAGCGCCTGGGGTTCGAGGTCCTGATCGAAACCGCGCTCGGCATGGCCAACGTCGAGGCCATCGCGCAATCCTCGCGGCGGCTGGAGGCCATGAGCTTCGGCGTCGCGGACTACGCCGCCTCCACGCGCGCCCGGACCACCGTGATCGGCGGCGTCAACCGCGACTCCGGAGTGCTCACCGACAAGGGCGAGGACGGCCTGCGCCAGTATTTCTGGACCGACCCGTGGCATGCGGCACAGACGCGCATGATGGTGGCGTGCCGGGCCTACGGCCTGCGGCCGATCGACGGGCCGTTCGGCGACTTCAAGGATCCCGACGGCTTCATCGCCGCGGCCAATCGCGCGGCCGTGCTGGGCTACGAGGGCAAGTGGGCCATTCATCCCTCGCAGATCGAGCTCGCCAACCAGGTCTACACGCCGTCGCAGGCCGAGGTGGCCAAGGCGAGACGCATCGTCGCAGCCATGGCCCAGGCGGCGAAGGAAGGCCGCGGCGCCGTTTCGCTCGACGGACGGTTGATCGACATCGCGAGCATTCGCATGGCGCAGGCGCTGCTCGCCAAGGCCGATTCCATCACCGCGGCGGCGGCCGTGTAGGCCGATGACGCCGCCGGAGGGCAAGAGCGGCGCATTCTCGGCGCTCCGCCACCGGAACTTTCGCCTTCTGTGGTGCGGCCTCGTGGTCTCCGCGATCGGCACCTGGATGCAGATCGTCGCGCAGACGCTGTTGGTGCTGGATTTGAGCCATGGATCCGTCCTCGCGCTGGGATTGGTGTCGCTGGTCCAGGCCGCGGCGTTCTTCTTGTTCGCGCTGTTCGGCGGCGCAGTCGCCGACCGCGTCGACAAGCGGCGGCTGCTCATCGTCACTCAAACCCTGTCGCTGCTCTTCGCCGGGTCGATGGCCGTCCTCACCGCCTGTCACCTCATCGCCGTCTGGATGATCCTCGTGCTGGTCTTCCTGCAGGGCAGCGCCCTGAGCTTCGACCAGCCCGCGCGCGCGGCGCTGGTGGCCCACCTGGTGCCGAAGGCCGAACTGTTCAATGCCATGTCGCTGCAGTCGATGGTCTTCACGGGAGCCTCGACGGTGGGGCCCGCGCTGGCGGGGCTCGCCCTGAGCCGCATCGGCTACGCGGGAAATTTTCTCGCCAACGCGGTGAGCTACCTCGGCGTCATCGGGGCGCTCGCGGCGATGCGCGTGCCCGGTGCGCAGGACGCTCCCTTGCGCACGGCGACTGCGCGGGCCATCCTGGACGCCCTGTCGGCCGTACGCGCCGACGCGGCGCTGCCCTCGATCCTCGTGGTGTTCGCCGCGCTGCTGTTCCTGGGTCCCTCGGGCACCGTGCTGATTCCCGTCATGGGACGCGCGGTGCTGCATCTCGATGCGCCGCGAATCGGCATGCTGTTCGCCGCCGCGGGCTTGGGGTCGGTGATCGGCGGCGTGAGTCTCGCGTCGCTGCGCGATCCCAAGCACAAGGGACGCCTGGTGATCGCCGCCGCGCTGCTGTGGGCGGCGTCCTTGAGCGGGTTTGCGCTGAGCCGGTCCTTTGCCGCATCGATGCTGGCGCTCGTGCTCCTGGGCGCCTTTCAGTTGGGCACGAGCAGCACCACCATGACGCTGCTGCAGACCCGCGTGCCGCCGCAGATGCGGGGCCGCGTGATGAGCCTCAACACCCTGCTCAACATGGGAGTCCGGCCGCTCGGAGATTTCCCGGCCGCCGCCGTCATCGCCGCCGTCGGCGCGCCGCTCACCGCCCTGGCGAGCGCCGTCCTCGTCGCCCTCATCGCGCTGGGCGCGGCCCTGCGTCCCGCAGCGCGCGACGCCTGAGCGGCGCCGCCTCAGGTCCGAAGATAGCTCGCCCCGTTCACGTCGATGATGCTGCCCGTCATGGCGGCCGGCGCGTCGAGAGCGCAGAACGCCGCGACCTGCGCCACTTCCTCCGGGCTCGACACTCTCCCCATCGGATATTGCGCGACGATGCCGGGCCCGGCGGGGCCGTCGAGCAGCGCGGCCGCCATGTCGGTCGCGACGAAGCCGGGCGCCACGCAGTACACGAAGATACGCTGCGGCGCGAGCGCCCTGGCCAGCGACTGGCCGAGCGAATTCAGACCCGCCTTGCTCGCCCCGTACGCCGGCGCGTCGGGCTCGCCTCGAAACGCACCGCGCGAGGAGATGTTGACGATCCGGCCGCGCCCGAATTGCAAATCGCCGAATTCCGGCTGCCCGGCCATGGTGCGCGCGGCAAGCAGCGACAGATTCGCGGGGCCGATGAGATTGGCCGACAGCGTCGCGGCCCAGGCTTCCGCCCACTCGTCGAGCTCCGTCGACAGGGGCGGATGATCGAAAAAAACCCCGGCATTGTTGACGAGCACGTCCACGTGCCCGAAGTTGCGCACCACCCCGGCCCACAGCCGCTCGGTCGCAGCGCGGTCGGCGAGATCCGCCTGGCACGCCACATGCCCCTCTCCGGCCAGATGGTCTCTGACCTCGTGGGCCGCTTCGGCCTGCGCGTGATAATGCACGGCGACGCGCATCCCGCGCCCGGCCAGCGCTTGGGCAATGGCGCGGCCGATGCCGCGCGATGCCCCCGTGACCAGGGCCGTCCTTCGCAATACCAGGTGTGCCTGCGCCATGTTGGTCTTAAGATCTCCGCTTCGATGCTCCCATGTTAAGGCCGGACGGCGCTTGAGCGCCAACGAGGAACTCGCATGTTTCTGCTGAGGCACGGACAGAGTTACTTCAACCTGCACATGAGCCGCACGCGCGTGGATCCGGGAATCGAAGACCCGGAATTGACGCCGCTCGGCGAGAGCCAGGCGGTGGAGGCGGCGCAGCGGCTGGCCGAGGCGCGCCTGACCCGCATCATCGTCTCCCCCTACCTGCGGACCCTGCAGACCGCGCAGGCGGTGCGGGCCGTGCACGCGGTGCCGGTCGACGTCATGCACGAGGTTCGCGAGCGCGCCGCCTTCACCTGCGACATCGGCAGCCCGCCCCATCGCCTGGCAGCCCGGTTTCCGCAGCATGATTTCGCGCACCTTCCCCTGCGCTGGTGGCCCGCGGAGATGGAGAGCACCGATGAGACCATCGCTCGCGCCAATGCCTTTCGCGATTACATCGCCGCGAGCCCCGAGAGTCCGACGACCCTCGTCGTCACCCACTGGGCCTTCATCATGGCGCTGACCGGAACGTCGCTCGCCAACGGCGAGATCCTGGAATACGACCCGGAAAGCGCGGCGCCCGAGGATCTGGTGTGGCGGCCGTGAGGATCGGGGGCGGCCGCGAGGAAGCGCCTGGGCGCGAATTCGCGCCCAGGCGGCGTTGCCTCGATGCCGGTGAGATTACGCGGTCTGCGAGCGGTTCGGTCCCGAGCGCAGGAGCTTGCGGGCCTGGCTGAAGCCCATGCCGTACACGATGCGCAGCGCGATCGCCGCCAGCAGGCCGCCCACGATGAACGCATCGCCCGCGACGATCATGCCGCCGCGCGAACCCATCGGACGGGTGGCCGCAATGACGATCAATAGAATCGGGGCGAGGACGGCGGCCGCCGTCAATGCACGGGTGAAGAGATCAGTCTTGGACTGGTAGTAAGTGGTCATGCGAGTCTCCTGACGTCAAGTTGTACACAAAGATGAATCGGGCGATGGCTGCGCCGGCGCGGATCGGGCTGGTTCCCTCATCGATCGCCGCATCGTCATTGCGGGAGTCATTCTCGCGGGAACGATGTAAACCGCCGTCAGCGCAACGTAAAAGTTTGAAAACGCGGCGCGCAATACGTCGTCGTTTGGAGACGTTTCAGCCTCATCCGCCGCTCGCCGCGGCGTCATTTGCAATTATTTACACGCCTTTACATCGAGGGCCGTGCGGCGGTCACCCCAGCGGCGCAACCTCGTGTGCTACCATTTTTCGGTCCATCGTCCAGACGACTCAAGGCTCCCATGTTGTCCGAATCCGCACCCGCATCGACATCCGTTCTGCTCGTGGACGACGATGAGGAACTCGTCGACCTGCTGCAGAACTATCTGGAACGCGAAGGCTTCTCGGTGGGGCGGGCGGACGACGGAGACGTCGGCGTGCGCGCGGCGCTGACCGGGCGCTATGCCATCGCCGTCGTGGACATGATGATGCCGCGGGTGAACGGCATCGAGACGCTGAAGGCCATTCGCGCGCGCAGCAAGATGCCGGTGATCATGTTGACCGCCAAGGGCGACGACACCGATCGCATCATCGGCCTGGAACTCGGCGCCGACGATTACATCTCCAAGCCCTGTTCGCCGCGGGAACTCCTGGCGCGCATCAAGGCGGTGTTGCGGCGCACGCTCCCGACCGAGGGTGCCGACGCCGTCGAATCGGGGCAGGTGATTCACGCCGGCGCGCTGATGATGGACCCGGCGCGGCGGCTCGTGGAATTCAACGGCGCCCCGGTGGCGCTCACCAGCACGGAGTACAACGTTCTCGAGGTGCTGGCGCGACGGCTGGGCGCCCCGGTGAGCAAGAAGGTGCTCTCAGAGCAGGGGCTCGGCCGCCCGCTCGCGGCCTTCGATCGAAGCATCGACGTGCACGTGAGCAGCATCCGGCAAAAGCTGGGCCTGTTCCACGACGGCCGCTCCTGCATCGTGACGGTCCATGGCCTGGGCTATCAGCTGATTCCAGAATGATCAAGCGACCCAGCCGGCTGTTCTTGAAGTTCTTCCTGCTGATCACCTCGATCCAGATAACCTCGGATCTGGTGGTGCATGCCTGGATCGACCGCCGGCACATGCTCGAAGAGGGCGCGTACCTGGCGCCGCCGCCCGGCATGAAAGAACCGCCTCCCCCGGGCGGAACGCCGCATGGGCACCGACCGCCCCCGGTGGAGACGGCCTTCGAACTCGCGATCGACCTGGCGGCGAGCCTGAGTTGCGCGATGCTGCTGGCGTGGCTGTTCTCCAAGCCCATCCGCAGCCTGCACTTCGCACTCCGCGATGCGGCGGCCGGGAATCTCGACATCCGCGTGGCCGACCGGATGGGGCCGGGGATGGACGAGATGAAGGAGCTCGGGATCGAATTCGACCGGATGATTGAGCGGCTCAAGACCATGATCACCGCGCAGCGGCGGCTGCTGAACGACGTCTCCCACGAGATCCGCTCGCCCATGGCGCGCATCCAGGCGGCCATCGGTCTCGCCCACCAGCAGCCGGATCAGGCGCTGCCCTTGTTGGAGCGCATCGAGCGCGAGTCGGTGCGGATCGATCGGCTCATCGGGGAGCTGCTGGCGCTCTCGCGCCTGCAGGCCGGCGTCGACAACAGGCTGTACGAAGAAATCGACCTTCGCGAGCTGGTCTCCGACATCGTCGATGATGCGCGCTTCGAGGCGAGCGCCAAGGGGCGCTTCATCCAGATGGGCAGCGAGATCGACGGGGCCGTGCGCGGCAACGTCGAATTGCTGCGGCGCGCGGTGGAGAACGTGGTCCGCAACGCGATCAAGTACAGCCACCGCGGGGGCACCGTGACGATCGACACGACGCAGGGCGCCGCAGGCGGCACCGCCGTGATTTCGGTTCAGGATGCCGGGACGGGCGTTCCCGAATCCGACCTCGCCAACATATTCGATCCGTTCTTTCGCAGTTCGGCCCACCAGCGCAAGGAAGGCAGCGGCTTGGGGCTCGAGATCGCGAAGCGGGTGGTCGAGACCCATGGAGGCGCCATCAGAGCCTCGAACGTGCCCACCGGCGGATTGCGCGTGGATATCGAATTACCGCTGCTCACCTGAGGCCTCCCCCCCATGAATGAACGGGGGGCTAACAAAAAGCGGCCCCGCCGAAGCGGGGCCGCCCGTACCCTGGATCAGCAGGCCGTCACGGTGAGGCGAGCTGCGCGAATCCATGGACCTTGACGCCGTCGGAGAAGAATCCGACGAAGGAGCCGGCGTCGTTCACCCCGTTGATGAAGGTTCCGGAGACGCCGAAGGCCGCCGTCTGCGACGATCCCGGGGCGTCGTACTGGGTGTAGGCGCCGCCCTCATAGACGAAGCCGTGCGTGTTGCCGCCGGAATCGACGAACGATCCCACCACCTCGCCGTTGTTGTTGCAGCCGAACGGAGAGGTGCTCACGGCGGCGACCCCGCCGATCACCACCTCGATGCTGGCGAAGGAGCTGAGCGGTCCGTAGAAGCCATGATTGTTGCCGGCGCTGTCGGTCCAAAAGCCGCAGATATCGTTGTTGTCGGTGACGTTGCTGGCCTGCGAACCGGTCGACCCCTTGAACTTCTTGTTGATCTCGGTGAATTTCGACATGGCTGGATTGGCCATGTCGATGACCACCACGAAGCCGTGCTCATGGCCCGCGTTGTCGAGCCAGAATCCGCCGGCCGTGTTGGCGCCGCTGATGCCGAGCAGGTTCTGCACCGGATTCTTGATCTTGGGCGACACGCCGTTGGGATCGTCGATGGTGATCTGCGAACCGGCCTCATCGACGAAGCCGTGCGTGAATCCGGTCGTCTTGTCGGTGTAGAAGCCCACGATCGAGGCGAGATCGGAGTTGTCGATGCCGATCGCCTGGGTCTGCGTGGCCGAGTCGCCCTTGAGCAGGTTGGTGAAGTTCTCCGGGGAATAGTGGTTCTGGGGCACGAGCACGTAGCCGTTGTTCGGGACGACCACACTGTCGCCGAAATACCCGACGATGACCCCCCCGTTGCTGATGCCGAGCAGCTGGTTGAAATTCAGGTCGCCCGGATTGTCGAGCACGATGTAGGTCGAGGCGGTCAGGGGCGCATCGGCCGGGCCGGCGTTGGAAGCCGCCGGGAAGGCCAGGACCGTCGCAGCCGCCAGCAGCCCGCCGATGATTCCTGAAAGCTTGGATTCGTTGCTCGCGTTCATTGCTATCTCCTTGATTGGTTACGGATATTTGGTAAAGATCCGAGGAATGCGTGTCCCTGGGCGCCGCTCCCCGGAGCTGGCGCCAAGGTAATCCGCCGCCACCGGGAGATCCTTTGGGCGTCCTTAAAGTGGGCTAGGAAATATGTAATTTATTTGTTGGGCCCGGCCTCAATGGCTCGGGGAGGGCTCAGCAGCCTTTGAACCCGGCAGATCGCGGTGGAGTTTCGAATCGACCTGATTGACGAGGGAACCGCTCCGGCCCTGCCGTGACGCAGCACCAGAGCGGCTCTCGAGCGATCCCGGAAGCGTCTTGGCGGCGCGTCAGTGGGCGGTGCTTTTCGACACCCGCAGGCCCGTGTTCTGCCGCGCGTAGACTTCGTTCCACATCTCCTCGGCGCGCTGGTCCCGGAACAGGAGGGAGCCCAGCAGGACCGCCAGGAATCCGAGCGGAATGGAGATGAGGCCGGGGTTCTTCAGCTCGAACAGCGGCTTCTCGAGGCCCATGAACGAGGTGGTTTCATCACCCCACTTGGCGATGTCCGCCTTGGCCTTGGCAACGGCCTTGTCGAGCGCTGCGAGATCCTTCTTGGCCTTTCCGGCGACGGCGGCATCGTCCGATGCGGCGGCGGTCTCGGCCGCGCTGCGCTTCGCCGGCTCCGCATCGAGCACTTTGTGCGCCGCGGCCTTGACCGCCAGCGGATAGGTCAGGTTCGGCGACACCAGCGTCAAGCCCACCGCGGCGATGGTGCCGACCAGGATGCCGGCGACGATGCCGCCGGTGTTGCAGCGCTTCCAGTACAGCGTGAGCAGCACGCACGGAAAGTTGGCGCTGGCAGCCACGGCAAAGGCGAGGCCGACGAGCACCGCCACATTCTGGCCCTTGCAGGCAATGCCGATGCCGATGGACATGGCGCCGACGATGACGGTGGCGACCCGCGCGGCGAACACCTGGCCCCGCGCGGAGACCTCCTGTCCCGCCCGAAACACGCCGACGTACAGGTCGTGCGCCATGGCGGATGCCGATGCCAGCACCAGGCCGGCCACCACCGCGACGATGGTGGCGAAGGCCACGGCCGATACGAAGGCCAGCATGAAATTGCCGAAGAAGGAGTTCGGACCGCCGCCGATGTACTGCGCGAGCAGGGGGCCCGCCAGGTTGCCGCCGGCATCGACCGCCGCAATGTTGGCCGGGCCCACGTTCTTCGCGGCCCCGAACCCCAAGAACAGCGTCAACACGTAGAAGCCGCCGATGATCGCCATCGCCCACACCACCGAACGGCGCGCCTGCTGGGCGGTCGGCACCGTGAAGAATCGCATCAGGATGTGCGGCAGCCCCGCGGTCCCGAATACCAGCGCCATGCCGAGGCTGATCTGGTCGATCGGCGCCTTGAAGTAAAGGCCCGGCTCGAGGAACCGCTGTCCGAGTTCGGCCGCGGTCATGGACTTGGCCGGATCGCCGAGCAAGGTCGCAACCCGAGCCTGCACCTTGGGGTCGGCGACCACGTCGGCCAGGAATGCCGGCAGCGAAAATCCATAGGGCGCCCAAACCAGCATGACGATGATCACCGAGGCGCACACCAGCAGCACGGCCTTGATGATCTGCACCCAGGTGGTCGCCACCATGCCGCCAAAGAGAACGTAGAGCAGCATCAGGATGCCCACGCAGACCACCGAGGTCTCATAGTTGATGCCGATGAGGGTCTTGACCAGCACCCCGCCGCCCACCATCTGCGCCGTCAGGTAGAAGGTCGAGACCGTAACGGTGGAGAGCGCACCGACGATGCGCGTCCGGCGAGGGTCGTTCCGGTACGACAGGATGTCGGACAGGGTATAGCGGCCGATGTTGCGGCAGGGCTCGGCGATCAGCAGCAGAACCGTGATGTAGGCGACCAGCCAGCCCACCGAGTACATGAAGCCGTCGTATCCGTACAGCGAGATCAAGCCCGCGATCCCGAGGAAGGAGGCGGCCGACAGATAATCCCCGGCGATCGCCCAGCCGTTTTGCAGGCCCGAAACCCCGCCGCCGGCGGTATAGAAGTCGGAGGCCGAGCGCACGCGCTTCGCGGCGAGATAGGTCACGTACATCGTGATGGCGATCACGACGGCGAACGTCGTGAAGGTCAGCCACTGGTATCCCTCACCCACGCCGGATTGGGCGAATGCCGGGACCGAGAACGCCCCGCACACGGCCGTCAGTGCAACCAGCGCGATATGCTTGAAGTTGCTGGTCATGATTCAATCCTTGTCCGACTTGGCATGGTCCGCGACGATCTGCGCCGCGAGCTGGTCGAATTCCCGGCCCGCCCGCCGTGAGTAGTACAGGGCAATCGCCCAGGCCACCACGAACTCGCTGAGTGCAAACAAGAGCCCTACGTTGATGACCCCCCACACGCGGATCTTCATGAGGTCCTGGAAGTACGCCGCCCCGATCGGCAGGAGGAAGTAGTACACCACCGACAGCACCATCAAGCCCCAGAGAAACAAGGTCTTACGGCTGTGCAGTTGCTGAAAGCGCGGATCACGGATGATCGCGTCCCAGTCCACAGGATCATTGGTCGCCATGGTCAACTCCCCTTTTTTTGCCATCGTCCGGCCTGCGCCGGCGGATAGTCTGCCTGAAACCGCCGCGGAAGCGATCCCCCCCTGCCGTGGCATTCTACGGGCGGCCCGCGGATCCCCGATATGCGTCTTTGGTCGCATGGCTGCGGCGCCCCGTCCAGTGCTACAAGAGGCGATGACCGGCAGCATTCCCGAATCATCCGCCCGACAGGATCCATCGTGGGGCGGCTGCCCGATGCGCCACGAACTCATCATTGCCGACGATCACCCGTTGTACCGCGCGGCGCTCAGAGGCGCGGTGGCCGCCGCGTGCGAAGGGGCGGTATTCCTCGAGACGGGCAACGTCGCCGGCTTGTTCGACCTGATCGAGCAGCACGAGCGGGCGGATCTTCTGCTGCTCGATCTCAACATGCCCGGCGCTCACGGGTTCAGCGCGCTCGCCCACCTGCGCGGCCTGCGGCCGGGCCTGCCCATCATCATGGTCTCCGCGACCGACGATGCGCGCACCGTGCGTCAGGCCATGGCCCTCGGGGCGCAGGGATTCATTTCCAAGTCGGCCGACGTGGCCGCGATCGGTCAAAGCGTCCTGGCCGCCCTGCGCGGCGACATCGTCCTGCCGCCCGATCTGCGGCCGGATCACCAGGCCCCGTCCGATGCGGGCGCCGTGGAGGTGGCGATGCGCATCGCCGAGCTCACGCCGCAGCAGTTTCGCGTGCTCAGCATGCTGTGTTCGGGAATGCTCAACAAACAGATTGCGCACGAATTGCAGATCTCGGAGGCCACCGTCAAGGCGCACATGACGGTGGTGCTGCGCAAGCTGGGCGCGACCAACCGCACTCAGGCCGTGCTGCTGGCCGGCCGGCTGGCGGTGGATCCGCACGACGTGAGAGTCCCCGGCGACGAGGCCGATTGATCAGGCGGCACCCGCCCGGCGCGCGGCCTTGCGCTTGAAGGCATTGAGCATGGCACGCAGCGCGGCCGGACGAATGGGCTTGTACAGGATGGGAATTCCCGACTGGCGCGCCGACAGGCTGAGTTCGGGCCCATGGTCCGCCGTGATCAGCGCCACGACGCACGGCACGGTGCGGCCGGAGGCAGCGCCCGAGGCCTGAATTTCCCCGATCCGGCGCAGCAAGGTGAGCCCGTCGCATTCGCCGAGATGGTAGTCGACGAGTGCGGCATCGACGTTCCCGGTCTCGATTGCCCGCAGCGCTTCACCGCCATTGCGAGCCCTGAACACCGTAATGCCCCATTGCTGCAGCAGCACGGCCATGCCATCGAGGATGGACAAGTCGTTGTCGACGCACAGGACCCGGAAGTCGCACAGGGCGCCCCGATCCGGCACCGGCGCCGGCGCAACGGCGCGCACTGCGCGGCGGGCGCGCGCATCGCGCGGCACGCGCACGCCGAACACGGAGCCGCGTCCCGGGCGGCTCGCGAGGGTGAGCTCATGACCCAGCAGGCGGGCAAACCGGTCACAAATCGACAGGCCCAATCCCAAGCCTTTCTCGCCCCAGGGAGAGCTCTGCTTCGGAGCGCTGAATTCGGCGTACAGATGCTCGCGCTGCCGCTCGGTGATTCCCGGCCCGGTGTCGTAGACCCCGATCTCGAGGTCGGCGCCGCGGCGGCGGCACCCCAGTACGACCCCGCCTCGCTCGCTGTAGCGCAGTGCGTTCGAAACGTAATTCTGCAGGATGCGCCGCAGCAGCATGCGATCCGAGCGCACCGCCTCGGCGCAGTGCACGACCTCGAGGCGCAGATGCCGGGACTGCGCGAGCTGGGCGTACTGGCGGTGCAGATCCTCCAAGAGCTCGGCGACCGGAAAGCTGGTGACGTCGGGCCGGAGCACGCCGCTGTCGAGCCGCCCGATGTCGAGCAAGTCCTTGAGCATCTCCTCGGCGGCCCGCATCGACTCGTCGATCCGGGCGGCCAGCTCCCGCATATCGGGGTGCGCTTGGGCGCGCGATTCGAGCGCCGAGGCAAACAGCCGGGCGGCGTTCAGCGGCTGCAGCAGATCGTGGCTCGCGGCGGCGACAAACCGCGTCTTGCTGACGTTGGCCGCCTCCGCCTGCTGCTTGGCGAGCCGCTGCGCCGCGAGAGCCTGGCTCAATTCCACGGTCCGCTGCGCCACGCGCTCCTCGAGTCCCTGCTTGGCCTCGCGCAAGGCCTCCTCGGTGCGCTTGAACTCCGTGACATCCGAATAGGTCGTCACGTAGCCGCCCCCGGCCATCGGCTGTCCGTGAATGCTGAACACCTGACCGTTGCGCCGCTGACGCTGGTAGGTATACACGGAGCCCGCCCGCAGGTGCGCCAGGCGCTTCTCGACTTCCCACTCGATGTCCATGCTGCCGAACTCGCCGCGCTCGGCGTTCCAGCGAATGAGATCGGCGACCGGGCGGCCCACATGCACCATGTTCTCGGGATAGCCGAGCAGTTCGAGATAGCGGTGATTCCAAGCCACCAGCCGCAGCTCCGTATCCACGACGCTGATTCCCTGCGTGACGTTTTCCATGGCGGCCTGCAGGAGCTGGCGGCTGAAGCGCAGCTCCTGCGACGTTTCGTCCAGAAGCTCGGCAACCTCGTCGACCTCGAGCCCTTTGCGCTTGAGCGCATGGGTCAATACCACCCGGGCCGAGGATGCGCCGATCGATCCGGCGAGCAGCCGCTCGAAATGCTGCAGCATGCCGCGATCCGCGGCATCGGCGGCCTTGACCGGCGTGCGCGAATTTTGCGCCGCGTAGTCCTCCAGCGCCTGCCGGGCCGCCGCCGCACCGACGAACCGCGCGGCAATCATCTCCAGATCGCCGACCCTGGCCGTGACGGCGAGCGGCCCCGAGATCGGGCGCTTGGGAGCGCGAAACGCCCGCGCCGCCAGGCGCTCCTGCAGCGTGACCTCGCGGCGCGTTGACGCCAGCACCAGAATCAGGACGTTCAATGCCACGCAGGCCAGCGCCGCCGGGCCGACCACGCCCAAAGTCGAATAGTCGGCCACCACCCGGGGCCACAACCAGCTCATGGCGCCGGGTGAGGCAAACGCCTGCGGCGTCAGCATCCCGCCCGCGACCAGGCTGGGCAGGAAGAGCAGGTAGCCCCACGCGAGGAATCCCGCGAGCATTCCCCAGAAGACGCCGGCACGGCTTGCGCCGTCCCAGTACAGCCCCGCGATGATGGCCGGCGCGAACTGAGACACGGCGGCGAACGCCAGCAGCCCGATCGACGCCAGGCTCGTGTAGCCGGAGGTCGACCGGTAGTAGGCAAACGCCAGGATCGCCAGCCCCACGATGACGGCGCGGCGCAGCCATAGCACCCGGCGGCCGAGACCCGCACCCGCCTCGAGGCGCTGGCGCCAGAGGAGCGGCACGGCGATGTCGTTGGAGATCATCGTCGCGAGGGCAATGCTCGACACCACCACCATGGCGGTCGCCGCCGACAGCCCCCCGAGAAACACCAGCACGGCCAGCCACGGCGCGCCGTAGGCCATCGGCAGCGTCAGTATCAGGGTGTCCGAACCGCCCGGCACGGCACGCGCCCCATTTGCCGCAAGTATCACGATCGGCACCGCGAAGGCCGAGAACAGGCCGAGATAGGCGGGCAGCAGCCAGCGCGCACGCTGCAAATCGCCGACGTCGGCGCACTCGACGACACCGATCTGAAATTGCCGTGGGAGGCAGAAAATCGCGGCGGCCGCGAGCAGGGTCGCGACCAGCGTGTTGCCGTTGAACATCGTTGCGCTGCTCGCCAAGCCGGCCGGCAGCCGGAACGGCCGGCCGCGCAGCTCCAGCAGCGCATACAGTCCGACGGCGACGAAGGCCAGCACCTTCATCAGCGACTCGAAGGCGATCGCGAGCATCAGCCCTTCGTGATGCTCGCTGGCGTCGGCGCGCCGCGCGCCGAACAGCACGGCAAACAGCGCCATCAGCAGCGCAACCGCCAGGGCGGTGTCCCGGTACCAGGGCACGACCCCGGCGCTCGCCGTCGTCAGTGCGCGGATGCTGGCCGCCACCGCCCGGTATTGCAGGGACAGATAGGGAATGGCTGCGGTGAAGGCGATCACCGTCACCAGCACCGCGAGCGGGCGGCTCTTGCCGAATCGCGACGCCACGAGGTCGGCGATCGACGTGACCTTGCGGGCGCGGCTCACCTCGACCAGCCGTTCCAGGAACGGGAGCGCGAATATGAACACCAGCGCCGGTCCGACGTAGATCGGCAGGTAGCCCCAGCCCTCCCGGACCGCGGACCCGACCGCGCCGAAGAAGGTCCAGGACGTGCAGTACACTCCCAGCGCGAGGCCGTATATGTAAGGCCGCAGGCGCCGCGAGCCGGGATAGATCGAACGGCGATCGCCGTAAAAGGCGATCGCGAACAGGCAACCTACATAGGCGATCGCCAGCGCCGAGAGCAGCCAGGCAGACAAGGTGAACCCCCCCTGACGCCGACTGTAAGCCCGCGCAGGCCGCCGGCACAAGCGCGCCGCGGGCCCTTGCGGGCCGCGGCGCGCGGCTTCGTGGAGCGATGAGGATCTACAGCTTCACCCGAAATCCGAACATGACGGTGGTCTGGTTCTCGCTTCCGGTGGTGCCGTCGCTGGTGGTGCCGGAAAACCCGTTGGCGAGACCGTCGGTCACCTCGGAGTGGTTCAGGCCGGCATAGATGTCGTAGTGCTTGTTGAACACATAATCCGCCACGACGGACTCCTCGTTGAAGTCGCCGGCGCAGAGCAGGCCCGCCGCCGAACAGCCGATGCCGTTGTCGCCGGTCGCGCCGAGCCCGATGGTCCAGCTGTTCTGGCTCGCATGGTAGAACGCCGCGCTGAAGTTCCAGCCGGAGGCCATCGAGTATTTGGCGCCCACCCATTCGAGGCTGTATTCGGCCGAGTTGTTGATGTTGATGCCGATCGAGATCGGGTATTCACCCTGAGAGAACCCGCCGGACTCGCTGGAATGCCCCTTTTGTATGTGCGAGTAGCCGGCGAATACGATGATCTTGTCCGAGGCAGCTCCCGGCGTGCCGCCGCCCAGATCGAACGTGTACTTGCCCATGAGATTCCACGACTGGTCGTTCGAGGCGTAGGCCGCGAGGCCGGGCGTGGGGAGGGGGTTCGGGCCGTTGTCGAAGGAACTTCGCAAGTTGACCGCGCCGTTTTCATGCTGGTACACGGCATCGACCGAGAGCCCCTGGAAGGTGGCGCCCACGTCGATGCCGTAGGCCTTGCCGAGGATGCCCGTATCCGTGCCGCCGTTCGAGTACATGCCGATGACGCGGACCGGGCCATTTTGATAGGCGTACCGGGCCGAGTTGTCCCAGCGCGCACCCTCGGTGCTGCCCGAACCGCCGTCGAAGCCGGAGTACCCCAGGAACGAGAACGCGTACGAGAGGGCCTGCGGATCGTATTGCGCGAGCGCGTCGAGCTGCAGCGAGTTGTGGCGGCCGATCGTGAGCTGGCCGTACATCGGGTTGGCGAGGCCGGCGTAGGCCTGGCCGTTGAAGGCCTGGCCGCAACGGCTGCTGTCGGCGTTCGCCGTCTGCTTGCCCTGCGGCACGCCGCTGTTCAGGGCGATGCTGTCGCATGCATCGACCAGCTGCCCGGACAGCGGGTTGAAGCCGGTCTCGAGCCGGCCGACGATGTTGAAGCCGAAGCCGGTCGGCTGGTCGACCCGGATGCCGATCTTGGATTGCTCGAGGCCGCTTTCGGCCAGCGTCGACTGGGAGCCCGAGAAATTCCGGGTCGTCGTGAAGGCCTGATATTCCAGGCCGCCGAGATACCGGCTGTTGAGCGGTACGCCGTTGGACTGATAGGCGTAGCCGACGTCGACCGTGGCATAAATGGTGACGCCGCCCAGCGAAAGGCTGTCCGGCAACGGGTCCTTCTTCACGCCCGCGTCGTCCGCCCAAGCGATGCCATGCAACAACAATGCGGCGGCGCCGAACGCCATCGTCTTCAATCCCGCTCGACTGTTCATTGGACCTTCCCCCGGTTCTTTATAGGATATACAGGCGCACCCCTGAGGCAGGTAGGCTCGGTGTTTTCGGGCCGCAACGGAATTAGACCTTAGTCGCGGTGGGAGCGCCGCTTGGTGTACGATGCCTCGGACATCCTTCCATGAGAATATCGCGCGCACTCATCCTCGCCTGCGCCTGCTCCGCGGGTCCGGGACATGGCGCCCCGTCCCTGGGTGAGGGGCCTGCCGCCGCCGCGCGGATGGACCGGGATCTTCTCGAGGTCACCGTCCCGCAGCTCGAGCGCTACTACCAGGATCACCGCTACACCGTCACCCAGGTGGTCGAGTGGCACCTCGCGCGCATCCGGCGCTACGACGGGATCTACAAGTCCTTGGAGCAGGTTTTCGAGAAGCAGGCGCTCGAGACCGCCGCCCGCGAGGATGCCGAAGCACTCCGCGGACGGGCGAATCGCGGCCCTCTGTGGGGCGTGCCGGTGGTGATCAAGGCCAATACCAGCGTCGAGGGCGAGATCACGACCGACGGCTGGGACGGCTACACCATCCCGGGTCACGAGCTGCTGGCGCCGCACGATGCAACGCTGGTCGCGAAGCTGCGCGCGGCGGGCGCGGTGCTGATCGGCCATGCCAACATGCCCGACTTCGCGAACTCCGATACCAACCGCAGCAGCTCCTTTGGCCGCACCGGAAACGCCTATGACGTGCGCTTCTCCCCCGGGGGCTCGTCGGGCGGCGTGGTGACGGCGGTAACCTCGAACATGGCCGTGTTCGGCACGGGGACCGACACGGGCAATTCGATCCGGATGCCGTCCGCGACCAGCGCCGTGGTCGGCGTGTTTCCGACCCGGGGCCTGGTCAGCATTGCCGGCATCGCGCCGCTCGATTGGCTGCTCGACAACGCGGGTCCCATCGCCCGCACCGTGGGGGATGCGGCGATTGCGCTGTCGGTGATGGCGGGAAGCGATCCTCTCGATCCGCCGACCGCCGGGTCGGCGAAGGCCCAGCCCGGCCCCTACACTCAATATCTCGAGCGCGATGCGCTGAAGGGCAAGCGCTTCGGCGTGCCGGCGTTCGTCCTCGACGGGGTCGGGCCGCCGTTTCACGGCGTGCCGGCCCCCGTGCCCGACGTGCTCGCCGCCAAGCAGGCGTCCGACGAGGCGAACCCGCTCGACCCGGCGACTCGCACCGCTTTCATGCAGGCGGTCGAAGAACTGCGCGCGGCCGGCGCCACGGTGGTGATCGACGATTCGATCCTGCCGGATTCCTTCGCGCGGATGGCGACCCGGATAGCCAGCTACCCGTACGTCAAGGAGGGCACCGATCAGTTCTTGAAGATCTTCGGACCGGCGCAGTACCACTCGGCCGCCGACTACGAACGGCTGCTCGGCCAGCCGCTGGGCGCGGCCATCATCGGCACCGAGCCGCTGAACTCGCAGTTCGGCGACTACTCGATCCGGCAGCGCGCCATCGAAGACGACCCGGAGTCGGACGCCAATTTCTACGGACCGCGGCGCCGCGCGCTGCAGGCCTACCTCGACACGATGGAGCGCCTGCATCTCGACGGCTACGTCTATCCGGCGATTCAAATGCCGCCCGTGGACGAGACCATGCCGCAGAACAGCCACTTGAGCGACGGGCCGCATTCCAACACCAGCTGGGTGAATCAACTCGGCGTGCCGGCCGTGGTGGTGGCCGGCGGCTTCTATCCGGGCGGCCTGCCCTTCGGGCTCGAGATCTCCGGGCGCCCCTGGCACGACGGCAACCTTCTCGGGTACGCCTATGCCTACGAGCAGGCGACGCACCACCGGCACCCGCCGGTGCTGATCGAACAGGGAATGCTCACGAAGACGCCGTGAGGCGGAATCCGCACGGCGCATGGCCGCGCGATTTCCCGCGGGGGAATACGCGGGATCCCTTAGATTCCTGCGCCTGGCCGGTTGCGCGGGCCGGGATTGAAGCGCCTCCCACCGGCCCCATATTTGGTGCGGTACCGGACCAAAGTCACTGAAACCGTGAGGTGCTTCATAAGGCGAGAAAATCTCGCTTGATATCGGCTCCCGTTGCGCGCATAAATCGCCGCGGGTTGGCGCCGCGCTTCTTCCCCCGCGTTCATCGGGGACGATCACCCGAGCAACGTCGATCCCTATGCAAATCACCCAGCCCATCGCCTCCGCATCGCATCCGTCCGACTACTCCGATCCGCCGGTCGACTGCGCCGTCGCGCAGGAATTTCTCACCGTTCACCGTCTATCGAAGCACTTTCGGGCGGCGTTGCGCGATCATTTCTCGCACCTGTCCGCGGACGACCTGTTCCTGCGGTTCGGCGCCCATTGCCGCCCGGAGATCATCAACGCGTATGTCGACGGAATCGACTTTCGCGAGTCCATCGTGCTCGGCGTGTTCAACGACGATCTGGAGCTGATCGGCGTCGCCCATCTCGGCAGCGACGAGGGAGGCCTGGAACTCGGGCTCAGCGTCCTCGCCGGATACCGCGAACATGGGGTGGGGACCTTGCTGCTTCGGCGCGCCATGCAGCATGCGCGCGCAGCCGGCGCGGACCGGATCTTCGTGCATTGTCTGTCGATCAACCATACATTGATGCACCTGGTGAGACAGGTGGGAGCGTCGGTCGTGGAGTCCGGCGGCGAGGCGGACGGCGTCATCGCGCTGCCGCCCACCAAGCCCCTCGACAGCTGGCTCAACCTGATCGAGGACCAGATCTCGCTGTACGATTTCGCCCGCAAGGCCCAAGCCACCATCGTCAAACGGCTCGTACAGCAGTTGAGCTGAGCCGCGGCAATCCCGGGCGCCCCCTCAGCGTCAACGCGGCCGCCGCGCCATGGCTCAACCCACCGGGAATACCGCGTTGACCTGCCCGGTGCCGGAGCTCGCGAAATACGGCGTGACGATCTCCACCCGCCCCCGGTACCGGTCCCAGCCGAGGGCTCCGAGCAGCATGGCCGTATCGTGCATCCACCCTTCTCCGTAGCATGCGCGCGCGTAGCCCGGCAGCATGGCGGTGAACTCCTCGAACCGACCCTGCTCCCATAGCTCGAGCGCCCGCAGGTCCACCTGCCGGTAGAATTCGTCGCTGATGGTCAGCGTGCCCTGCTCCACCACGGCATTGTCGTGGATGCGATGCGACAGCGAGCCGCTGGCGATGAGCGCCACCTTGCCGTCGGATGCCTCGATCGCCTCACGGATGGCCTCGCCCACCGTCCGGCTCTCTCGATGGGTCGCGAACACGCACCAAGCCGCCACCGAAATGATCCGCAGGGTCGCCGGCATCTTCATGTAGCGCAGCGGCACCAGCGTGCCGTATTCGACGTCCAGCGTGTCGACGTGATGCGAGCGCGTGCGCACGCCCTTGCGCGTGGCGATCTCGGCAATGGCGTCGCCCAGTGGCGGATTGCCGCGATAGGCGTAGTGCAAATTCTGGATGAAGTGCGGGAATTCGTTGCTGGTGAACACGCCCTCAAATCGCTCGCAGGCATTGACGTGATATCCCGAATTCACCAGCCAGTGCGAGTCCAGCACGATCGCCGTATCGACACCCAAGGCCGCGATACGCCGTCCGATCTGCTCGAGTCCCGCAATCGCCTCCCGGCGGCAGCCGTGCAGGGGTCCCGGCATCTCGGAGAGGAACATGGACGGCACATGCGACACCTTGGCCGCGAATACCAGCTCTCCCATGGCGCTCACCCCCAATGACAGCCTGGCGCAACCATATCACTAATATGTTAGTGATCGTCCTCCGTACCGTTCGCCGGACGCTAGGCAGATCCACGTATTGCCGGCGATCCGATCAGGCCGCCATCAGGCCGACGCGCCGCCTCCCGGCTTGGCGGCGTCGAGGTACGCGACCCGTTCGATCATGACGTTCTTCCCCGATTCCACCGTCGGCCGCACCACCTGCTCGAAGAACAGCCGCTCGCTCGCGGAAAACTGCTCCGCCATGATCCGCCGCAGGGTCGGTGCCAGCGGATGCGGCGAGGTGCCCAGGAACACCTCCCAGGACGTGATGAGCGCCGGCACGACGTCGATGTGCAGCTGCAGGTGGATGTCGCAGAAGCCGGCGCCGTTGGCCAGGTTCACCAGGTCCCGCTCGGAAAAATGCACATGCGGGCACGCGGCATAGGCTTGCTCCGTATCGGGATATTGCGCCGCCTTCCACCGGTGCAACAGCGTCAGAAAGCGGTCGACCGGTCCATCGCCCGGGGTGTCCATCCGCTTCCTGAGCGCCCGGGCCGCGAAGGCTTCGTCCTGAAGTATCGGTTCCGCCATGGAGATCCGGCCGCCGGGCTTCAGCACGCGCAGGCATTCCCTGAAGGCGGCCTTTTTGTCGGCGACGTAGGCCAGGGAGGCGCGGGTCAGGACGGCGTCCACGCTGGAATCCGCGATCCCAACGAGCGCTTCGGCCGAGCATTCGAGAAACGTGCATTGACTGCGGATGCCGCGGCGCGCGGCTTCCGTCGCGGCGTGGCGCAGCAGAGGCGCGGACACGTCGGTGAGCACCACCTGCAAGGCCGGTCCGATCCGCTCGATGGCGCGGAAGCCGAGCAGTCCGGTTCCGGCGCCCACATCGACCACGCGCATGCCGGGCGACAGGCGCGCCAAGTCCAGAACCCGGTCGGCAAATCGCAGCACGTCCTGCTCGACCACGATCCCGTAATCCGGGTCGTCGGCGTGCCGATCGTGCAGAAGCCACTGGGACCATGGATCCGATTCAAGCTCTGGCGACACGGTGAACTCCAGGCGTCGTGAGTTATCGACATCGCGAGGCGAGCGCAATGTTCCGCCCTCAAGTTCCGTCGCGTCCGGCCGAAACGAAAGAAGCTTTGCACAGCAAAGCTGCGGCGCCGCTGCGCCCGGTATCTTACATAAGAGGTAACTTCGATATGAGCATTTCCAGCATCTCCCCCTCCGTCACGCCCGTGATCCCCGCTCCGGCAGCGCAGCCGAAGGCGGCTCCGGCCGCCGCCGCGGCGCAGAAGCCGGCGGCGCCGCCCGCGGTGTCGGCGCCCGTCGACAGCGACGGCGATCACGACGGCAGCGGCCGCGGCGGAATCAGCGTGAGGGCGTAGCGGGAGGCCCATACCGGCGGGCGCGGCAGGTCGCGCCCGCCTTGACAGCAATGTTACTTTGCAATACAAAGTAACTCGACTCACCCGAATGCTCCCCGAAGACGCGGTGCCGCTCCGGCACCGCGCGTCGTCGGTTGACCGCCGCCGCCCGGCGCCGCCGGGCCGAGTTCCGGCCGTTTTGAAATTATTCGAAGTGATTTGCACGGCCGTGGAACTTTGTACCACAAAGTAAGGTCAAGTTCCCCGGAACGGTGCTGCCGTGGGTTTGTCGGCCGGGCGCCCCCGGTGTCCGCAGAGGATTGAATTCGATGTTCCGCAAGGAGAAGACGCTGAAAATTTCGCCGGCCCTGGCGGCAACGCTGATGATCTGCTGCGCTTGCGCCCGCGCGACGGAGTTCGATCTGAGCCAATACCGGGGCAAGGTCGTGTACCTGGATTTCTGGGCCTCGTGGTGCGGCCCGTGCAAGCAATCCTTCCCCTGGCTCGCCGGCATTGCACGCAGCTACGCATCGAAGGATCTCGTGGTGGTCGCCGTCAACGTCGACAAGGACCGCTCCCGCGCAGAGCAGTTTCTCAATGATTACCCCGCCGGTTTTCCCGTGCTCTACGACCCCGCCGGCGAAATCGCCACGGCATACAAGGTCACGGGCATGCCGACGGCCGTTTTGATCGACCGGGTAGGACACGTGCGCTTTCAGCACAGCGGATTCCTGCCCAAGAACGAGGGAGAATACGATGAACAACTGCGAATCCTGCTCGGCGAATCCGCCCGCTGAGTCCAAGGCCCGCGGATGGGTCCGCCGCGCGGGACCGGCGCTTGGTGCGCTGGCCGTGGCGGCTGTCGCGGCTTCGAGTGCCGGCTGCGCGACGCTCGGCGCGAAGCCCTGGGATCACGACTTGCTGGCCGAGCACGCCATGCAGGTCGATCCCTATCCCCTCGAGACCCGCGTGGATGCGCACATCTACTTCAGCAAGGAGGCATCGAGCGGCGGGCGCAGCTTCGCCGGCGGGGGATGCGGGTGCAATTGAAGAAGAGTGACCCGGCCGGCGTCCGCCGCGCGCTGGCGGCCGCGGCGGCCGGCCTGCTCGCCGGCGGCCCTGTGAGGGCCCAGAGCCCGCAATCGGACCCGCCGTCGACGACCGTCGATTCGGCGCTCCTGGTCTATCACGAGGTCAACCGTGTTCAGGCCATCGAACCCGAGGTGAACGTCAGCCACAAGATCGACGACGACAGGACGTTCTCGTTCGGTCTCGCCGCCGACTCGCTCACGGGGGCGACCCCGTTCGGCGCGGTGCCGTCGACATTGCCCCAGACCTATGTGCGCCCCTACAAGGTCATACCCCTGGGGACTCCCGTGACGGTGACGTCGGCGTCGGGCGGATCGACGGTGGTTCTCATCCCGCCCGCCACGGGGGCGAAGACCCGCACCTTGGGCGCGAGCTGGGTGGTCCCGCCCGGCACTTATCCTCTGGAACACGGCTTTTACGATCGCCGTCTCGCCGGGAACCTCGGATGGGAACAGGCATTGACCCAGTGGCTCAAGCTGGACGGCGGGGTGGCGTACTCGAAGGAGCACGACTATCGGTCCGAGAGCGCCCACGTCGGGCTCGCCCGGGATTTCAACGGGCACAACACGACGCTGAGCGCCGGGGTGAATTACGAATCCGATCTCTCGTTCCCGATCGGCGGAACGCCCACGCCGCTCACCGAGATGAGCGCGCAATGGAAGGGGCCGAACACCTCGCTCCACGAAACCGACGCGGTGCTGGGGCTTACCCAGGTCATGAATCGGCGCTGGCTCTCGACGCTGAGCTACTCCTTCAGCGAACTGCACGGCTACCAAACCGATCCCTACAAGGTCATCTCGGTGGTCGATCCGGTGACCGGGCAGCCGACGCAGCAATTGTATGAGAACCGTCCGGACTCGCGGCGCAAACAGAGCATCTTCTTCGACAACAAGATTCACGTCGCCACCGACGTCATCGCGGCGTCCTTGCGCGGTTACGAGGACGACTGGGGGGTCAAGTCCGTGACGGCGGACCTGCGCTACCGCTGGCAGCCCGATCCCGATTATTACGTCGAGCCGCACCTGCGCTACTATCGGCAGGGGGCGGCGAATTTTTTCCACAACTATCTCGTGAGCGGCGCAGCGCTTCCGGAATACGCGTCCGCCGATAGCCGCCTTGCCGAGTTTCATGCGCAGACGTACGGCGTGAAGGTGGGAATGCCCTTTGACGAGACGTATGAAGTGTACATGCGAGTCGAGTACTACGATCAACACGGCAACGGGTCGCCCGCGGGAGCGATCGGGCAGCTTCAGCAGCAGAACCTGTTCCCCGACCTCAAGGCCTACACCCTGCTCCTGGGGTTCACGTATGCGTTCTGAGGCCCCCGCGTAGCCCGTGTCTTTGCGCGCCCACAGCGCCGCCGAGCGCCGCGATGCGGTGACATCGTTCACGGCGATGGCCAGTCCGTGCTCCGTTCTCGTCGACACCGAAGACCACGACTTGGGCCTCGAGGCCGGTCGAATCGTCCAAGCCGAGGCGCTGCGCATCGAGGCCAAGTTTTCGCGCTATCGGCCGAGCGTCGTCACCCACCTCAACCGGCACGCGGGACAGCCGGCCGAGGTGGATTCGGAGACCGCCGATCTCCTCGATTACGCCGCGGCGTGTCACGCGTTGAGCGACGGACTATTCGACATCACCGCGGGGGCGCTGCGGCGCGTCTGGAGATTCGACGGCTCGGCGGAGGTTCCCACGGAGGGTCAGGTTCGCGAGGCGCTCGACTACGTCGGCTGGCACCGGGTGACGTGGGATCGGCCGATGCTGACTCTCGCCGCGGGAATGGAAATCGATCTGGGCGGCATCGGCAAGGAATACGCGGTCGATCGCGGACTCGCTCTGGCGCAGGCGCGCATGTCCGCCCCAGTGCTCGTGAATCTCGGCGGGGATCTGCATGTGTCGGGGCCGCGTAGAGACGGCAGTCCCTGGCGCGTGGCGATCGAGGACGTGAACTGCACCGGCGAGGCCGCCGGCCTGCTGGAACTGGCCCGCGGTGCGCTCGCAACCAGCGGCGATGCGCATCGTCATGTCCTGAAGGCCGGGGTCCGCTACGGCCACATCCTGAACCCGAGCACCGGATGGCCGATCGAGGGGGCGCCCCGCTCGGTCACCGTGCATGCCGACACCTGCAGCGAGGCCGGGCTGCTGGCGAAGGTCGCCCTCTTGCGGGGGGCGGGCTGCGAGGAATTCCTGAAGTCGGAACGGGTGCGGGCCTGGTGCGTCCGGTGAGATCAAACGGCACGTTCGACGTGGACGGGCGGCCAATCGCGCCAACAGCCCGTTTTATGTTCAATGCCGCGCCCGGCGCGATCGCGCCGCACTGATGCGCTCAAGAAGCGGCTGCCGCTGCCGCTAAGTGCCCTTGGGCCCGTTATCGGAACGGCCACCCTTGATCAGCTAGTTGGGAGCGAGGTCGTCCGTGAAACTCAAGCTAACCATTGGCACGCGTCTGCTGCTCGCGTTTGGCGTCGCGATCGCGGCGTTTTGCGGCACCATCGCCCTCGGCATCGCGCAGCTCGCGAATTTCAAGACGACGGTGCACTCGATCACGGCGGGGGATCTGCCCAAGGTGCAGACGGCGACCTCCTGGATGCTGCAACTGCAGCAGGCGTCGCGTCACACCAGCAACATGCTCATCCTCGACGATCCGGAGAAGATCAAGGCGGAAGTCGCGGCCGTCGAGGACGCTGACAAGACCACCAAGAAATTCATGGAATCCCTGACCGAGAGCGCCGATTCGCCCGCGGAGCAGGCCGCGCTGAAGGCGGCGATGGACGCCCGGTCGGTGTACGAGACGCTCGAGTTCGGGTATCTGCGGTTGATCGAGGCCGGCGTCATCCCGTCCGCCAAGCGGGTGTTGCTCGACGAAGCGATGCCTGCGCAATTGCGCTACCTCGACAAGCTCAACCAGTTCGTCGAACTCGAGCGGGCGCAGATCAGGACCCGCGCCGACGCCGTGGATCCCGCCTATGAGCGCACGCGATCGATATTGCTGCTGCTGTCGTTGGCGGCCGCCGCCCTCAGCGGCATCGTGGCCTTCGTGTCGGTCCGGGAGCTCAAGCGCCAGCTGGGCGGCGAGCCTGCGGACGTCGCCGCGGTCGCGAACAAAGTGGCCTTGGGAGATTATTCGAGCCACGTGGTGCTGCGCCGCGGGGACACGACCAGCCTCTTCGCCAGTGTCGCCAAGATGCAGCAGAGCCTGGTCGATCGCATCGAGGAGGATCGCCGGCGCGCCGAAGCGGACCAGGTGCAAGCCGCCGAGAATGCCCGAATCCGCATCGCCCTGGACGCCGTGTCGGTCGCCGTGCTCTTGGCGGACGTCGACGGGAAGATCATCTACGCCAACGGATTCGCCACGACCATGTTCCGGCTTCGTTCCGGGGAGATCCGCAAGGCCCTGCCGCAGTTCGATGCGGATCGATTCGTCGGCATTTCCTTCGACGCGTTTCTCCGCTCGCACGCGCACGACGTTCCGGCGAACCTCAAGACCATACATACCCAGGACATCAAGATGGGCGACGCCTCGCTGCGCGTCATCCTGAATCCGGTGGTCGACCCGGAGGGCAAGCGGCTCGGCACGGTGGTGCAATTCATCGACCGCACCGAAGAACGGGCCATCGAGGAGGAAGTGCAGACGATGGTCTCCGGAGCGATCGACGGCAACATGACCATCCGCATCAGCGAAGAGGGCAAGGACGGCTTCTTCAAGACCCTGGCGGCGGGCATGAATCGCCTCGTCGGCAACACGGCGGATGTCTTGCGCGTGATTTCCACCGCGGCCACCGAGGTCGGCACAGCCACCGCGGCCATCTCTCAGGGCAACGTCGATCTGAGTCAGCGCACCGCGCAGCAGTCGTCCAGTCTGGAAGAAACGGCGGTGTCGATGGAGAAGATGACGGCCGCGGTCAAGAACAACGCCGACAACGCCGCCGAGGCCAGCCAACTGGCGCTGGCCGCCCGCGATCAGGCGGAGAAGGGCGGCAGCGTGGTCCAATCGGCGGTCGGCGCGATGACCGAGATCAACGCCTCGTCGAAGAAGATATCGGACATCATCGGCGTCATCGACGACATCGCGTTCCAGACCAATCTCCTGGCGCTCAATGCGGCGGTCGAGGCGGCTCACGCCGGCGACCACGGCCGTGGATTTGCAATCGTGGCCTCCGAGGTCCGGATCCTCGCGGCGCGCAGCGCGGCCGCGGCCAAGGAAATCAAGAACCTGATTCGCGAGTCGGTGGCGAAGGTCGACGACGGCTCCAAGCTGGTGGACGCCTCCGGCAACGCCCTGCAGGAGATCGTGAGCAGCGTGAAGAAGGTGACGGACGTCGTCGCCGAGATTGCCGCCTCCAGCCAGGAACAGGCCGAGGGCATCGCGCAGGTCAACCGGGCCATCATTTCCATGGATGAGATGACCCAGCAGAACGCCGCGCTCGTCGAAGAAGCCTCGGCGGCCGCGCAGGCCATGACCGAACAGTCCGCGAACCTCACGCAGTTGCTGAGCCGCTTCCGCGTGGGAGATTCGCTGCGGGCGGAGAATGCGGCGCCGCCCGCGTTGCCGGCGGTCTCCCCGGAGCGGCGCTCGCCGGCCCGGGCCTGGGCGCGCTCGACCGCAAGGAAGGCGGCGGCGGGCAGCAGCACCGACTGGACCGAATTCTGAGCGGTCTTGGGCCGGCGCAGCGCCGGCCTATGAATTGAATTCGCGTCTGTTTATAGTACGAAGGCCCGGGCGATCGGCGCTCAGGGCTTCCAAAACCGCACACGGAATCCGCCACCCTCAATGCTCATGCCGGCCGACTCGGCCATTCCGATTTTTCACGTCGTCGGCTTCTCCGGCCACCGGCAACTCGCCGATCCGGCCGCCGCCGCGCGAGCCATCACCGCGGCGCTGCAAACCCTGCGCAAGGAAGTCGCCGGCGAATGGATCGGGTTGTCGTCGATCGCCACGGGCAGCGATCAGCTGTTCGTCCAGCAGCTGCAGAATCTCGGCATGTCCTGGCACGCCATCCTGCCCCTGCCGCGGGCGGAGTTTCGCAAGGACTTCGCGCCGGACGGCTGGTCGGAAGTGGAGCGGGCGCTCGCGCGCGCAGAGCACCTGCGGGTCATCAACGCCAAGGGGGCGCGCGAGGACGCTTATCTCGACTGCGGATTGGAGACCGTCGACGGCGCGGACGTGCTCGTCGCCCTGTGGAACGGCCAGGCGGCCAACGGCAAGGGGGGCACCGCCGACGTGGTCGCTTACGCCCAGTCCATCGGCAAGCCGGTGATCATCATCGATGCCCAGACCTGCGACCTGAGGCGCGAGAACTGGAACAGCCTCGCCCGCGGCGATTCCAGCCTGGCCAAGCTGAACGAACTCCCCGCGGTCGAGCAGGGCGGCGGCCGGAACCCCTTCAACGCTCCCGACAACGTCTATCGGTTTCAGCAAAAATGCGATGCCGCCGCCAGCCACGGCGCGCCGCAGTTCCGCCGGCTGATCGTCTCGACCGTCGTGCTGCACGTGATTGCCACCCTCATTGCCGCCATGACCCTCGCCTATGGAATGCACAACGAGGCGCTGCCCTGGGCCAAGCTCGCCTGCCTCACGGGCGCGCTGGCCGTCGCGATGGTATTGCGCCACCACGGCCACTCCCGCCACAGCTGGGTCCGCTGCCGGCTGGCCGCGGAATTCTGCCGCTCGGCGCTCGCCACCTGGGGCCTTCCGCAGGACGCGCCGCTGTTCGAGAACCTGGACCTGCCGGGCGTGCGCGGCCTCGGCCGCTCGCTGCACATCCTGCACAGCCGATCGTTCACCGCCCAGCCCATCGCCATGGACGAGTTCAAGCGCGTGTACCTGGTGCAGCGGATCGCCGACCAGGCCGCTTATTATCACCGGCAGGAAATGCGCGCGCTGCCGCTGTTCACGCGCCTCAAGACCGGATTCTGGATCGCCACCAGCCTCGCCCTCGCCTGCACGCTCGCCTATGCCGTCGCGCAAACGATGAACCTCGAAGTCGCCGCACAGGTCCGGACGACCGTGTTTTACTTCCTGCCCATCTCGCTGCCGGTGGTGGCCGCGGCGTTCATCTCGCTCATTTCGATCAACGACCTGCAGCGCCGCGTGGCGCGCTTCAGGGAGATGCAGATGATGCTGGAGGAGAGCCGCAAGAAGGTCTCCTATTGCCAGACGTGGAACAGCCTCGAACGAGTCGTCCTCAAGACCGAGCATGCGCTGATGCAGGAAGTGCTCGAGTGGCACTCCATCACCAGCTTCAGCGAATCGCACTAGGCGCGCGCGGATTGCACCCGGTGCCCGCGGATCGCAAGCCCCTGCCGGCACCGTGCGCGGCGGGCCGCCGCCGCGACGCGAATGGGACGGACTACTGGCCGGCTTTGGGCGGCATGATCGGCTGCACGCCGCCGCAGTCGGCGCCGAGAAATTTCATCTCCGTCTCGATGTGCCGCTGGTGGGTCTCGCCGCTCGCCTTCTTCGTCGTCATGTCCATTTTTGTCGAAATCAGGTCGCCCGTGGACGTCGTTTCACCCTTGCCCGTCGTGGTATCGCCGTTGAAGCTGCAATTGACCGTATAGGACGCGCGATTGCCGTCGCGCGTCATCGACACCGGCTGACAATGCTCATCCTTGCCGGTGAAGGGCTTCTCCTGGCTCGCAAGCTCGGGGCTCACGCAAATCCGGGTGGCGCCGTCGGCGCCCATGGACGGGCCGCCGCGATCCTTCATCATCGCTTCCATCCGCGCCCGTTGCTCGGGAGGCATGTTGGCCATCGCGGCCTGCATTTTCGATGCCGCGTCGGACATCATGCCGGTCTTGTCCTGGCCGTCGACCACCATCTTGACGATGCGGGTCTCCCAGAGTCCCGGCTTCAATCCGAACGAATTGGCCCAGACTTGAACCGCGGCCAGCCCGGCCAGGCCCGCGATGATGGTTTTGCGCATGTCGGTCTCTTTGGTCAGTGCCGGGCCCAGCCGCCCGGATAGGCGCTGTATAACGCCTCGCCGGGAATCGGTCAACCGGGCCGACGCGAACGGAGTTGACCCAAGCCAAGCCGAGGGGTGCAATACTCCCTTGGCGCACCTCGGTCGAGGGCGCAGCAAGAAGCGACATGGAGGGGCGGCGAATGAACACCATCTCACGGTGGGTGGCAACGCTGTCGTTGCTATTGGGGTCGGTCGCGGCGAGCGCACAAACAACCACGTATGCCTTTACGGGCGTCGTCACCAGTTCCAATACCACGGATCTCGTGGCAGGGCAGTACGTCACGGGCACTTACACGCTCACCTACAATGGCGCGGATCAAATCATCGGGAATTTCCCAAACGGCCCGTCAAACGCACCCTGGGTCATCGGATCAACCGGTGTGCCGTATAACCCCGTCTTTGCATCCTTGGTGCAAGTCGTCAAGGCCACCGTGTATTCATCGAGCACCACGGCTCCTCCCAGTGATCCTGACGATGCCTCCGCGGTTTCAGCCAACGGCTTTTCGACTTTGTCAGCTTCCGAGGGCACACCGGCGTTCGATCTCGGTTCCTACTTTTCGATCGTTGAAGCCGATATTGCCAATGGGCTGCCGTATACGGGAGTAGGCGCTCCGGTGACGCTGTCAACCAAACAGAGCGCTTCGGGCGGGTTCGTGAACGGCGCCATACTCATCGGCTACGAAATTACCTCCCTGACACCCACACCCGCCCCGCCGCCGGCCACGCTTTTTGCCAAGTTGCTGAAAGACGCCACCGGTGTCGGGACGGGAACGACGCTCGAGACTTTGGTCGAGCTGGCGCAGAGCAATTACAACGCGAACAACATTCCGGCGGCGTGCGGCGCGTTCACGAAATTTTTGCACGATCTCAAGGTTCAGAACGGAACGGCGATACCGGCGACTCTGGACTTGTCGCTCACCAGACAAGGGCAAGCACTCGCAGCTACGATTGGGTGTAAGGATTAGCCGGGGGATTCGGCGGAGCCCGCCTGGACAGCCGAGGTCACCAGCCACTTACCAATGAGAAGCCCGGCCACCCGCGCAATGGCGGGTTTGAAGCGAGCCGACCGGCAGCAGACGGCCACTTTGAGTCATTCGATCACCGGAAATGCGCTCCTGTGAGCTGTCGTTCGTGACGCGCGGTAAACTGATTGGGCGAAGACCCAAGACAGATGGCGGACACCTTGGCTTTCCAATGCCCGATTAACATTCCGTAAAGAACCGTATATATGGGACAGATGATGGGGTCGTTTCAGCGTGCGAGTCAGAGGCATCTCCGGTCGTGAGCTCGCGCTTCGTGCCGTCTTTGTTACCCTGAAAGGCATGGTCTTCTCCCCACCGATACCGATGCGGCTGAGGATTGCATTAATTGCGCTCGGTTGTCTTGCGCAGCCTCAAGCGTGGGCGCAAGAACATGCCCAAGACATCGTAACCGTCGTGGCAGAAGATGTCTTTGGCACTTCGTTTGGATTGCAATCTGTGGGGTTGTATTCCCCGACGGATGCGAGAGGGTTTAGCCCACAGCAAGCCGGAAACCTTCGCATCGAAGGTCTTTATTTCGATCAAGAATCTGCCAACGTAGGATCATGCATTGTTCGGCAAACAACGATGCGAATCGGGATCGCCGCGCAAAACTACTCCATGCCAGCTCCCACTGGAATCGCCGACTATACGCTGCGAATACCGGGGGATCAGTGGGCATTCAGCGGCACAATGAGTCGGGGCCCATTCACCGGCGCAACCTTTCAGCTCGAGGCGCAAATGCCCATCGAAGCGAACAAGCTGAGCGCCGATGTGTGTGTCGCCAATTACCTCGATGTTACGCCCGACAATGACCGTCACGACGACTGGATGTTCCTCGGAACGACGCTGCGGTGGCAGCCGGTGATCGGCACGGAGGTCGTCCCCTTTTGGTCTTCGGTTCAGGGTGGCGATCGTGAAGTGTTGCCCACCGTATACACCAATGGCGCGATATCGATCCCGATGTTCCGGGAGCGGGATCTCGAGACTCAGCCGTGGTCGAGTCAGGGCTGGCAAATGAGGAATTTCGGCGTGGTAAGCCGCAGTACGTTCTCTGATCATTGGAAGTTGGCGACTGGATTATTTCACTCGCAGGAGCACGATCCCCCGTCGTACTACCCGTATCTGGAGTTAACGGGAGGCCGGTTGACGGACTCAGTGCTCGATGTTCCTCCTGCAGTGAATGTGGAATCAAGCTCGGGAGAGATGCGACTTGTCGGGACTGCTACTTACGATAAACATCAACAGATTTTCGAAGTCTCGCTACGGGGCCGATCGGTACGGCGGAGCTTTGGCGGCGATGACACGATCGACTTTGGTAACGTCACCTTGAGCCAATCGATCCCAGCGCTGCCTCCAGCCTTGAACTTTACCGCTACCAGCCTAGATCGCGTACGCGAGCTCGACGTGGGGAGCAGCTACGAGGAGCGATGGCAGGGCGTGGGGTCGATCGCGTTCGGCATCATCCAGGAGAACTATCGGCGTACCATCACCATACCGGGCATCGAGCCGGCGACCGATCGCCTGATGCCTTGGAGGATCAATTCGCGGTTTACGGTCGTCGCTACCCGCGACTTACTGTTCTATGGCAGCTACACCCAAGGTCTCGAGGACTCTGCCATTGCTCCGTCAAATGCGATCAATCGCGGTGAACCACCGGCAGCGAGTCGGACATGGCAAGTGGATGGGGGTCTGAAATACACGCCTTTAAAGGATCTACAGTTAATCCTGGGCGGCTTCCGTATCGATAAGCCCTATATTAACCTCGATACCGCAGATGTGTATCGACCCCTCGGGCGCATCCAGTCGTCGGGCATCGAAACGTCCCTGTCCTATGAGG